>OGCQ01000044.1_pt1 | contig 234556 bp, 199 predicted proteins | sample 1570161 | NCBI WGS metagenome assembly OGCQ01 (sample SAMEA4384402, study PRJEB24528) | human gut metagenome
TAAAATGTTTTGTTTTAAATCTTTAGCTCTAATCTCAAAGGTATTGTTTGAAATCTACTCTCTTGCGAGAGTGGAAAAAACTTTTAGCTGCTCAAATACTTCAAAGAACGCTGTTCAATATATTACTATAAGAACAATTTCTTTATTCTGTCCGGGAGCCGATCCTTCGATCTTTTCCCTTGTCCCGACCGCTGATTTTTTTCAGCGGAAAGTGGTGCAAAGATAAGTGTTATTTTTTGAACCACCAAAACTTTTCGAAAAAATTTTTCAGAAAATTTTCAGAACCTTTTTGCTTATCGCTCCTTATCGAAGCGGGTGCAAAGGTAAGTCTTTTTTCTGAATCTCCAAAACTTTTCAGAACTTTTTTCAAAATTTTTCAGAACGTGTTTTTGTCGTTTCGAGGTGTGTTTCTCTCTCGAAGCGGGTGCAAAGATAAGGGCTTTTCCCGGCAAATTCCAAATAATTCGGGGACTTTTTTTCGACAATTTCGACAATCATCTTACACCCGGTTATGGATCAGCGAGTTAGTTCCGAAAGTTTTTTAATAACCTCCGGAGTGCAGTTCCATAACGGACGAAGGAATGCCTTTATTATATATAGGTATGAATTCTCAGCCGGTTTTCGGCACCTTGCGGGAAGCGTCAGACGATCCGCTCGACGGTGATGTCGGGATTTTCGCGCAGCAGGTCGATGTATCCCTCCTCGCCGGCCTGTCCCTTGGCCCGAATGACGATCGTGGCGCGGTGCACCACCCCGTCGGACGTGCGCTGGGTTTCGACCTCGTAGGAGATGACCGAATAGTCCTTGCTTTCGAGGCGATCGAACATCGCGTCGATGAACTCCTTTTTCTGCGCCGAAAAGACGATCATCGTGCGGCGGCGTCCCAGCCCGCCGAAAAAGAGCGTCAGCACCTCGAGCCCGAACAACGTCAGCACGGTGGCCGCTCCGGCAACGATGTACATGTGTCCTCCGGCCGCCAGTCCGATGCCGGCCGTAGCCCAAAGGCTCGCCGCCGTGGTCAGCCCGCGCACCAGCTGACGGTGTATGATGATCGTACCGGCTCCGATGAATCCGATGCCGCTGACCACCTGCGCCGCAATACGGCTGGGATCGAGGCGCAGCCCGTCATGGGTCGCCAGGAAGCCTTCGAATCCATATTGCGAAACGATCATCATCAGCGCACTGCCCAGCGCCACCAGGAAATGAGTACGGAATCCCGCATCCTTCACCCGGTATTCGCGGTCGAGCCCGATGACCGTTCCGCAAAGCCCCGCCACACACAAACGCACGATAAGATCCCACTCCGTTTCCATATCCGAATCGTTTTATTCAATTATACATACCGGCGGTCAGGCCGGTTTCTCCCCTCCGTCCTGATCCAACTCCGCCCGGATAAACTCATTCAGCAGCCGGTCGAATTCATCGTCGTCGTTCCCGGAACCGGCATCCGAAGCCGTTTCGGACTGCGGCCCGCCTGCATCCGCGGCACCGGCCGCAGCTTGTTCCAGTTCGACTCCCAGCTCCGCCAACTGCTTCCGGTAGCCGGTCCACCACTCCTCCGCCGCTTTCGGATTCAGGACACCGCCGGGATACAATTTATTGTACCAGAGGAATACTCCTTCCAGTTCTAACCGGGATTCGACATACCCGATCAACAACCATTGTACCGTTTCATCCGTACACGCTTCCGCGGCATTCAGGATATCCTCATCGGAGACCGGCTGGCGGCATTTCAGGATATCCTTCTGCCCGGTCGCAAACAGCGAGACCATGCACCGGACCACATCACGGCCGAACTGCCGGGCGGCGCGGCTCGTGATGAACGGCGGCGACAGCAGCTCCCGCTCGACCCGCGTGAACGGCTGCGGCGTGATCGAGCAGCGTTTGCACAACTCCTCATAGCTGTCGAAGAACTGGTTGGGATTGTCCCAGAAAGTATATTTGTCGGAGACCTCCCCGGCTTTCCGCATCCGGGCCCCGGCATACGCCCCATCGTCCCGAATACGCTCCCAGAACTCCGGCCCCGGCTCGTCCGCACGGCGCATATCCATATCACAGGCCCAATAGTAGTCGTGGTATTTCTCGAATAACGGCCCTTCGGCAATGCCTCCGTCCTCTACCGCACGGGGATCGAACTCCGGGTCGAGCCTGTGTGCGATGCTGCGCAACGGCTGTGCGGCGTCGCCTCCACGCGCCAGTCGCTCACGCGCCTGACGGGCATATTTTTCAAACTCCGCAGCCGGCAACTCCGCCGTGCCGTCGAAATGAGCCCCGAGGAGCGCTTTCAGCACCGACGAAAGCCGCTCGCCGGAGAGCAGATCCTTGTCCAGCCCGTAGCGGCACCACTCCCGGCACTTCTCCTTGTCGGCATAGCGGCCTTTCTCGTAGACTTTTATCAGGAACTCGACCGCCTGAACATATTTCTTGCGCGCAGCGCGTTCGATCAGGTCCAAGCCCTTGTACGGATTGAACGACGTCTCGTCGCCGCCCATCATCTTCACGCCGCAGTCGTACATCTGGTCGGCCATCTCCACGCTCACGCCGAGCTGCCGGTACTCCTCGACTTTCACAGGGTCCTTGCAGCCGAACTCGTCGCCCGAGTAGATCTCGATCAGACGGTTGACAGCCTCCTCGTTGCGCCCCCTGGCGGCGATATCCAGCATCCAGATAATCTCTCCGACGGGCATCTTCTCCGGGCGGAATTTGTTCTCGACATAGAGGCGCGCCAGATCTTCGGCCCCCGTTCCGGCCCATTCGTAACGGCAGAAATAACATTCCCACGCCTTTTCATACTCCTCGTCCTGCTCGTAGAAGAATCCCAGCAGATAGGCGGCGAACTGTTCCTTGCGCAGATATCCGCCCTTGGCCCAACGATAGGCGTCCTCCTTCTCGCCCTCGTTCCAACAGATTCCCGCCATGCTCGAAAAGGCGTCCGCAACATCGTGGAGAGCCGCTTTCTTGTAATATTTCACGGCCGTCTCCATATCGTTGTCGAGGTGGTGGTACAATCCCATCTGCGAATAGCCCCGGCAATCGCCCAGGTCGATCATCCGCTGAAAGTATCCGAATCCTTTTTCCCGGTCCTTCTCCACGATGTCGCCCGAGGCATAGAGGTTGCCGAGCTTCATCAAAGCCCGCGTATCATTCGCCTGCGCCCCCTTGCGATAACATTCGAGCGTCTTGGCCGGATCGGCCGGCCACTTGTCGGACCCGAATTCATACTGCTGCCCCAGGTAGGAATAGGCTTCGGCACAACCCAGCTTTATGGCCCGTTCGTAGTAGTGCAAGGCCAGCGTGTAGTTCAGCTTCACGCCCATTCCCCAGGCGTAGTGGATGCCCAGCCGCAGGAATGCGTGCCCGAGGTTCTGCTCCCGGACCGCTTTTTTCAGGTAGTCGAACGAAATATAGTAATTGCGGTAATCGCGGTAATATTTGGTGTGCATGGCAAAGCAGGCATAGCAATGCCCGGCCTTGGACTGCCGTTCGAGCATGTCCCATATCTCGGACGACACCTCGTCGCTGCGTTTGTCCAGATCGTAAAACAGTTTGCAGACGAGCTTCTGCGCTTTCGGATTCCCCCGCTCGGCCGAGGCGGCCAGCGCGACGATGGCTTCGTTGTACTCCTTGGCCCGGTAGAGCGCCTCGCCCTCCTCGTAATCGAAATCGAAGTCACTGTCCGATCCGGCGGGTGCGACCGTGTAGAGCGGACGGTTTCCGTCCTGCCCCGGCTCCTCTTTCAGGGTCTCGTTCAACAGGATTTTGACATTGTTGACCAACAGCGAAAACTTGCGCTCGGGATTGGGATAGGCGTCTATCCAGTGCTTCTGCTGGAGGCGCATCAGCAATCCGTTCTCACACGTGATCTTGCCCACGACATAGGGAATAATCAGCTTGCGCTTGTTCTGGGCCTGCGCGATTTCGGTCTTGACCCACTCCGATTCGAGGGCTTCGTCGGTCAGCACCACGACCACGACCCGGCAGGCGGATATCGCCCGGAAGATCGCATCGTCGTAATCGACCCCGGCGCTGCGGCTGTCCAGGTCGCGGGGTGCATACCAACAACGGATATTCTCCTCTTCGAGCACATGCGAGATGGCTTTCACGATATCTACATACTGGCTTTTGTAGCTGATAAAAACGTCATGGCAAATCATCGGGCGGTAGTTTGCAGAGTGGAAAGAACTTTTGTCATCCAAATATACGATTTTTTCAGCCATTCGATTGCAGTGTGGGAAATATTTCGTACTTTTGCAGGCTAAGTTTAACTAATTAACTATTTACGACAATGCCGAAAATGAAAACCAATGCCGCTGCGAAGAAGCGTTTTACCTTCACCGGCACAGGAAAGATCAAGCGCAAACACGCTTATCACAGTCACATCCTGACCAAAAAGACGACGAAACAGAAGCGTAACCTCTGCTATTCGGGTATCGTTTCTGCGGTCGACGAGACCAAAATCAAAAACCTGCTCGTTAAGTAATTAACCGGCGGAATTTTATTAATCGGAGCAGAACAGCCCCAAAGAATGCGGGAGAACCGTATCGCTGTGAGCTCTCAAAAAACTTTACAGTATGCCACGTTCAGTAAACGCAGTTGCGTCACGCGCACGTCGAAAGAAAGTTTTGAAACTTGCCAAAGGTAACTTTGGTTCAAGGGGAAACGTTTGGACCGTTGCGAAAAATACGGTCGAAAAGGGTCTGTGCTACGCTTATGCACACCGCGCCCTCAAGAAGCGGACATTCCGTTCGCTGTGGATCACGCGTATCAACGCCGCCGTCCGCGCCCAGGGAATGACCTATTCACAATTCATCGGCAAACTCAACGCCAAGGGCATCGTCCTCAACCGCAAGGTGATGGCCGACCTGGCAATGAACGAGCCGAAAGCATTCGAGGCAATAGTTAAAGCAGTTAAATAGTCCTTCCCCGGAAGGGTTTTAGCGGCGGACACCTCCTCGGTGTCCGCCTTTTTTGTCACAAAACCGATTCACGATGGAGACCTGGAAAAAGACATTCGCCATAATCTGGAGCGGACAGTTGGCATCGATTCTCAGCAGCGAGGTCGTGGCCTACTCGATCATCTTCTGGATGAGCCTCGAGACCGGCTCTGCCGAGGTGCTGGCCATCGCAGCCATCGCCAGCATCCTGCCTCAGTCGCTTCTGGGCCTCTTTGTCGGGGTCTACGTCGACCGCTGGGACCGCAAGCGCACGATGATCCTCGCCGACAGCTTCATCGCACTCTGCACACTGGCGCTGGCAATCCTGTTCCGGGCCGGAGTGGCCGAAATGTGGCACATCTACATCCTGCTGGCCTGCCGCTCGGCAGGCTCGGCTTTCCACATGCCTGCCATGCAGGCCTCGGTCCCGCTGCTGGCCCCGCAGTCGCAGCTTACGCGCATCGCCGGGATCAACCAGATCATCGCCTCGCTGTCGAGCATCGCGGGCCCGGCCCTCGGAGCGCTGCTCATCAACCTCACTTCGATCGGCAACATCCTGCTGCTGGATGTCGCGGGAGCCGCCATTGCCTGCACCTCGCTGCTCTTCGTCCGCATCCCCAACCCGGCGCGCGACACGACCCGCAAACCCGGCCTGTGGCGCGAATTCCGGGAAGGCTTCTCGGCCATGCACGCCATTCCGGGTATGGGCTGGTTCTTCACGCTGTCCATCGTCGTCTGGTTCTTCATCATGCCCGTCGGTGTGATGTTCCCGCTGATGACGCTCCAGCACTTCGGGGGCGGCACGTATGAAATGAGCCTGATCGAGATCGTCTGGGGCGGAGGGGCGCTCCTGGGCGGCGCCGTCATGGGCGCCCGCACCTATCAGGTCAGCCGCATCGTGCTGGTCAACCTGATGTACCTGGTCGTCGGCCTCTCGTTCGCCCTGTCCGGACTCCTGTCGCCCTCGGGATTCCTCTGGTTCGCACTCTTCACGGCCACGGCGGGCATCTCCAGCAGCATCTTCAACGCCTCGTTCGTCTCCGTGATACAGACCCGCATCGAAGCGGGCGTGCTGGGACGCGTCATGTCGCTCTACCGCAGTTTCGGCCTGCTGCCCGCAGCTCTCGGACTGCTCGGCACGGGATTCCTGGCAGAAAATATAGGTCTCTCGACAACCTTCATCATCGCCGGAACGGTCATCGTTCTGGTCGGCATAACGGGTTTCTTCATCCCTTCGGTCATGCGGCTCGACCGCAAGGCATAAAAAAACGGCGGCCCTTTTCAGAGCCGCCGCTGTTTTCGCTTCCGAACGTCAGTTCTTCGGATAGACGTAACCGTTGTAATAGATTTTCTGATACAACGTGCTGCCGTTGTTCGACCAAACGTATTTCACATCGGGCGAAGGATAAGCCGAAGTATCGTAATTATAGGACTCGAAACTGCACTCCTGCGTTCCCTCAATGATCTGTCCGCTCCGGTAAACGCTGCCGGAGCTGAGGTAATAGCTCATTCTGAGGCTCGAACTGTCGATGCCGGTATACATAGAATAACCGCCTGCATTACCGCTGACTTTGAAATCCTTGCCCCGGCACTCCGAATAGACGAAGTCGGCGTTTGCACCTCTCAGCGAGAAATCGCCTGTCCAACTCGAAGAGACAGAGGAATTCTCGAAACTGGCGCTGATTCCGCTCAGAGATACGGTGTACGAAAGGCCCTCGTTATAAAGCGTCGTCGAACCGCCCTCCATATTCACCACGGTTGAGGTACCGATATCCGATCTGGCGGACAACGTCAGGCCCTCCTCGATCTCCACCTGCCACGTCTGGCTGCCATTGGTATCTTTCAGTTGTTCTACGCCACCAGTCTTGACCAGCATCGAACCTTTCAGAAAAAAGCCGTCGTACTGCTGGTAATCTCCGTTATAAGTGATTTTATAATCGCCGTCCGCCTGCCGCTCGATTTTCGTTCCCGCCGTGAACAGCAAAGTCATAACCGAATTCGAATTGCCCTCGATCTTCAGTTTGGTCAGGTCCACATCTTTGAGCTCGGTCTCGGGATACTGCTTCGCAGCCTCGGCCAGCAGCATGGCCAGTCGAATGCCGGCGTTGGCCGGCTGCATGGCGACAGCGTTCTGAGTCATCGTCATGCTGTAAATATTCATACCCGGTCGCAGGGGCAGTAACTCCTTATAGCTGTCATCCTCTTTGATACAGCTCGACAGCGCGAAGGCCGCCAATACAATCGTTGCAAAAATTTTATTCATGCTTATGTGCTTGGTTAATTTCTCTTAATAAACGGTCCGGCCGGCAATATACTGCGTCGGGACCGAAAAAAAATTGCATTAATTTATGCAAAGATAACAAATCGTGCCGGTCCGGCAGAACTTTCCGACAACTAAAAATGTCGATACGACGCCAAAGGTAAAAAAAATTCACATGCGGAGCCTCCGATTTGGCTGTTTCGCAGCAAATTTGTATCTTTATCCTGAGGCGACACCCAAACGGCCTCGCCGCCCGACCGCCGAAATACAGGCCGGACGCCGGCATTAACCCTGAGAAACCATGAAAAACAGCATATTAATCGCAATTACACTTATGTCAATCCTGTCACTCTTCGGATGCGGCCGCGCGAAGGCCCCCGAGTATCCGTCCGACCAGCTTACGACACGCGACGGCACCCAATTCACGATCTCCTTTTTCAAACACGCCTCGCTGTCGATCGCCGTGGGCGGCAAATACATCTATGTCGATCCCGTAAGCGCCAATGCCGATTACGCCGCACTGCCGAAGGCCGACATCGTGCTCATCACCCATTCGCACTACGATCACCTCGACGTCGCGGCGGTCGAGAAACTGCTCACGCCCGACACGGAAATCCTTTGCGACCGCACTTCGGCCGAAGCCTTCGAAATGAACTGCTACACGATGCGCCCGGGCAGCGTCGCCACGCCGCGCGACTGGGTGAAGGTGGAGGCCGTGGCTGCCTACAACACCACCCCGGGACACCTGCAGTTCCACCCCAAAGAGCGCGAGGACTGCGGCTACATCCTCACCGTCGGCGGCACGCGCATCTACATCGCGGGCGACACCGAGCCGACACCCGAACTGCGGGCGCTGCGCAACATCGACATCGCGTTCCTGCCCGTGAACCAGCCCTACACGATGACCGTCGACCAGGCTGTCGAAGCCGTGAAGGCCATCCGCCCGACGATCTTCTACCCCTACCACTACGGCGAGGTGGAGGAGAAGACCGACATCGACCGGCTGGTGCGCGAGACCGAAGGGTTGACCGACACCCGGGTCCGCCCGATGGAATAACAGGCGTAAAACGCCTGCCTTATGGGCGACGGATTCTCCTGCCGCTGCTCAATCTTCGCGGCGCTGCAAACCGAACACCCGCTTCATGGACGACGAATCCCCTGCCGCTGCTCAACCTGCACGGCGCTGCAAACCGAACACCCGCCTTATGGACGGCAGCCCGTCGATCAAACAACAGGAGGGCCCATCCGGACCCTCCTGCTTCGATAACAAATCCCGCCGCAGCTATTTTTTGGCTGCGGCTTTTTTCGGCTCAGCCTTCACTTTAAGCGAGGCCAGCCCCTTCACGATATTCGCATCGCTGTTCTTCGTACCGTCGTAAACCACGGTGACCTCCTTTTTGGACAGGTCCACCTTCACGTCCTTGATGCCCTTGCCGAGCGACGGAACGTTGTTCATGATCTTCTTCACACAGTGATCGCAGTCGATGTCCGTAACGAACACCGTGGTCACGGTTTTCTTTGCAGCGGGCTTTTCGGCAGCCGCGCACATGCCGGCGCCCATCAGCAGGGCCAGGCATACCATCAGCAGTTTTTTCATCTTTACTTTCTATTTTAAGGTTTTACATGACGTTTTTCACGCGGGTCAATAGAGGTTGAATCGCAACCCGACATAGAACTTGCGGCCCATCAGCGGTCCCCAGACATTCATCGAGTTGAAACCGACCGAATAGGGATTGTCCGCATGGAGGATCGGCTCCTTCTGCCGGTAGTCGGCGATATTCTCGCAGCCCGCATAAATGTCGAACTTGCCCACCTTGCGGCTTACCTGGGCGAAAAACATCGGATAGCGGGGCGAATAGCTGTCATCCGCCAGAATCCCGTTCTGCGTCGGGATGCGCGCCGGACCGTTCAACTGCGCCGTGGCGTCGAACACCCAGCGGCGGAACTTCGTGGCGTACTGAATGTTCAGCAGCGTCTTGTACTGGCTCACCAGCGGACGCTCCACGCGGGCCGAAGTGCCGTCGGGACGCTCGATGGTCATTTCGCTGTTCGTGTAGCGGAACGTGGCGAAGATGTCGAGCCGCTCGACGGGCGTCCACGAGAAGTCGACCTGATAAGTGTCCGTGAACGAACGCCCGTCGGTGTTGTAAAAGACGATCGCCTCCGGGTCGTACTCCTGGTCGGCCACGACCGAATTGTAGAACTGCGTGCGGAAATAGTCGAAACTCAGCGTGGCATTGTCGCTCCCGGCCAGCGAGAAGGTCTGCGTCAGGCTTCCGCCCACCGTGAGAGCCTTCTCCATGCGGTCGAAACGTTTGAAATCGACCGCTCCGGGTTCGCTCCCGAGGAACACGATCTTACGGCCCGTGGCCAGCACGCCGATGTTGTCCGTAATGACGTTCGTCGAACGGTAACCCAACCCTGCCGAGGCTCGCAGCGTCGTCGAGGGGGTGATGTTCCATTTCAGGTGTCCGCGGGGCGTCGCAAAGAAGCGGTCGTAATAGGCATTGTAATCGCCGCGGATGCCCGCCACCACCGAGAGTTTGTCTTTGATGGTGTAAGTGTACTCGGCATAGGCGCCCGCTTCCTCTTCGTCACGGTCGAAATCGTAATCGCCCGTCGTCGTCCCCGGAATCCACGGCGTCGGATTGACCAGACGCTCCCGGAAATAGTCCAGATGCGCCTGCACACCGACGATCAGCGACGAACGGCGGGTGAAATAGTGGTTGTACATCAGGTTCAGCGCCACGGCGTTCTGGTTGCCCTCGTACGTGTTGAGCCCGAAATAGGCGTCCTCGTTGAAATGGTCGAAATCGGCCACGAACGCCAGGTTCGAGCGCAGCTCGTCCTGCTCGTCGGGGTCGTAAACCGACGGCCCGACAGGCATACCTATTTTAAGATAGCCGTTGGCGTTGCGGTTGCGGATGTGCGAACCGTAGAGGGGCATCGGCTTGCCGGTCGTCTTCCAATCCCAGTTCTCCGCCATATCCTCGCGCATGGCATCGGTGTTTTTGAAATCGAGCATGCCGCCCAGACGGTTCTCCTGCACGAACTTCCAGCCCCAGCGCACCTGCGTGCCGTTGTCCGCCGAATAGAGCCACTTGTTGGCCACGTTGATCTGGTCGGATTTCGGCAGGTCGCGGAAATGGTCGTGATTGTGGTCCATCTTCCGTACGTCGGTGTCCATCGAGCCGTGGAGCAGGATGACGCTCGACAGTTTCTTGTCTTTGGTCACGGGAAACGCCGTCGAGATATTGGCCTCGGGACGCAATTCGTCGTCGAGGTAGAGGTTCACGAACAGGCGTTCGTCGTCCGTGGGCTTGCGGTGTTCGAGGTTGATCTGGCCCGTAATGGCCTCGTGGCCCGCCGTGACGGACGCCACGCCCTTCGACACCTGAATCGAATTGAGCCACATGCCGGGCGTATAGCTCAACCCGTAGGGGGCGCTCAGCCCGCGCATGATCGGACGGTTCTCATCGAGTATCTGGGTGTAGGTCCCGGCCAGCCCCAGCATTTTGATCTGCCGGGCGCCCGAAATGGCGTCGCTGTAACCGACGGTCACCGACGCCGAGTTTTCGAACGACTCGGCCAGATTGCAGCAGGCCATCTTGCAGAGACCCGCGAACGAAATCATCTCGCCTTTGACAATGCCGTCGCGTTTGACGAAATTGCCGCTGAGATTCCCCTCGACCACGACGTCATCGAGGGCCACGCCCTCCGAGCGGAGGGTAAATTCGACTTTGTCGACTCCGCTTCCGACGCGGATCGTATCGTTGACATAGCCCAGGTAGGAGGCCACGAGCTTGTCGTAGCCTTTCACGCGGTGTAACTGGAAAGCGCCCTGAACGTCAGTCCCGGCGCCGATCGTCGTTCCGGCCCAGTAGACCGAGGCCCCGACGAGGGGCTGTTTGTCGGCATCGCGGACCACGCCCCGCAAATCCTGGGCGTTCAGCGTGCCGCACACGGCAAGAGCCGAAAGTGTAAGAAATGAGATTCTGTAAAATTTCATGGAAAATTTCCGTTATCGGTTAAAACTGATTGCGGACCGGTGCGTGCAGCACGGGTCCCGAAGGAGTTTTAAGCCGATACGGGAGGGGCCCGGAAGCCTACGGGAAGAATCGAGGCCTCCTGTACGAAAGGTGAACGCCTTTCGGCGCTCTTTTCCCGCAGAACGGGAACCCGTTCGGGACACGGACACTCCGCAGTGATGGCGGGAGGCAGGTCGGTGACCGTGCAGCGGATATGGCGTTCGCCGTTCTCAGCGGACGAATAGAGATAGAGTTCTATGTCGGTCGAATGGAGTTCGCAGCCGCAGCACGAACGCACGACTCCGTCGGCGGGCATGTCGTGCTGGCATTCCGAAAGACATACATGCTCCGCATGCACCCGCTGCTCCACACACCTGCAGGTCAGGGAGACCACGGCCGCCCCGGCCGTCGCCAGCAGGTAGACGGTCATCAGTAACAGCGATATGCCTTTCTTCACGTTCATCATTCCACAATTCCGCACTCCGCGAGCCGGGCGACCCACAGCCCGGCATCCTGCAGGGCGGTTTCGGCATCGACCTCATAACGTTCGGTGAGCAGGTCCGCTGCATCTTCGGCCGTGAAATCCCGGCCGCGCAGCGCCTCCCACAAGTAGAGGGACGACGGATTGAGCGACACGATGCGTGTCATATCCGCAGCTCCGCCGCCTCCCGGCATGACGATTACATGCTCGCCCGCCATCTCGCGTATCTTGTATTCTTCGCGTATCTTCATTTATCGAACGTTCTTATCTTTGCAAAAGTATAAAAAAATACCCAAACCGCCTAATTTTTCGGCGCCGTAACGGCACTTTTAGGAAATCGGGTCGTTTTGCAGGACCTATGAAATTTCGTATCTTTGATTTCGTCTTAGATACTCCCGCTCGGCATAATCAAACTAAAGTTTGCTTCTGCGCTCGACTTTTTCGTATCTTTGTACTATGGAACCCGCTTCGGACAAAATATACGACACCCTGAAACGCCACTGGGGCTTTACGGAATTCCGTCCCGTGCAGGAGGAGATCATCCGCTCCGTCCTGGAGGGGCGCGACACGCTGGCGCTGATGCCCACGGGCGGCGGCAAGTCGCTCACCTATCAGGTTCCGACCCTCGTCCGCCCGGGCCTGTGCATCGTCGTCACGCCGCTCATCGCCCTGATGAAAGACCAGGTCGACCGCCTCCGGGCACGCCGCATCGCAGCCGTGGCCATCCACTCGGGACTCTCGCCCCGGCAGATCGACATCGCGCTGGACAACTGCGTCTACGGCGACGTGAAATTCCTCTACGTCGCCCCCGAACGGCTGGCCACCGAGGCGTTCCGCCTGCGCGTCGTACGCATGAACGTCTCGCTCCTGGCCGTCGACGAGGCCCACTGCATCTCGCAGTGGGGCTACGATTTCCGGCCCTCGTACCTGCGCATCGCCGAACTGCGCGAAAAACTCCCCGGAGTCCCCGTGCTGGCGCTCACCGCCTCGGCGACGAAACCGGTGGCCGACGACATCATGCGCCACCTCAAATTCGCCGAGCCGCACATCCTGCGCAGCAGTTTCGCACGCCCCAACCTCTCGTACAGCGTCCGCCGCACCGACGACAAGAACGGCCAACTGCTGCGGCTGGTGCACAACGTCCCCGGCTCGGGCATCGTCTACACGCGCACCCGCGAAGGCACCGAGCAGACCGCCGACTTTCTGCGCCAGGAGGGCGTCCCGGCCGCGGCCTACCACGGCGGGCTGGGGCATGCCGAACGGGCGCTGCGGCAGGAAGAGTGGCTCTCGGGCAAAGTCCGCGTGATGGTCGCTACGAACGCTTTCGGCATGGGCATCGACAAACCCGACGTGCGGTTCGTGGTCCACTACGCCATGTGCGACTCGCTCGAAAGCTATTACCAGGAGGCCGGACGCGCAGGCCGCGACGGCGCGCGGGCCTATGCCCTGCTGCTCGTGGCCTCGGACGACAGCGACCGCATCGCACGGCGCTTCGAACAGGAGTTTCCCCCGCTCGAAAAGGTCAAAGATATCTATGAATCGGTCTGCTCCTACCTGCAGGTGGGCGTCGGCGACGGGGGCGAGGCCTCGTTCCTGTTCAACATCCACGACTTCTGCGCCCGCGAACACCTCTATTCGGGGACGGTCCTGAGCGCCCTGAAACTCCTGCAGCAGAACGGCTACATGACCCTCACCGACGCGCAGGAAAACCCCGCGCGGGTGATGTTCTGCGTCAGCCGCGACGAATTGTACAAACTTCGCGTGCAGCGCGACGAACTCGACCACTTCATCCGCACCCTGCTGCGGCTCTACAACGGGGTCTTCACCGAATTCCGGCCCATCGACGAGGGCGAACTGGCCACCTGGAGCGGCTACACCGTCCAGCGGGTCAAAGAGCTGCTGAAGCGGCTCTGGCAGCTGCGCGTCATCCGCTACATCCCGTCGAACCGCTCGCCGATCCTCTTCCTGAACGAAGAGCGCCTTCCGCGCGCCGACCTCTATATCGCCCCCGAGACCTACCAGCGGCGGCAGCAGTTGATGCGCGAACGCTTCGAACAGATGGTCGCCTACGCCGCCAACGACGACGAGTGCCGCGGCGCCGTGCTGGAAAAATACTTCGGCGAGGGCGATCCCGCCCCATGCGGGGTCTGCGACGTGTGCCTCGCCCGCAAACGGGCCGCCAAAGCCTCCGCCGGAGCTTCCGACGCCGATGCCGCCGCGCTGCGCGAAAGCATCCTGCAACGCCTGGCCGAATCCCCCGCCGACCCGCGGCAGCTGGCCGCGGACATGGCCTGCCCGCCCGAACGGCTGGCCGGGGCCGTGCGCGAACTGCTCGCAGAAAGAGCGGTCCGGACCTTCCCGGACGGCAGTCTCGCGCTTTCCGGCGGTCCCAACAACCCGGACCCGGTAAAATAGCGCTCCGGCGAGCCGCTTTTCTGAAAATAATTCCGTAAATTTGTGGGAATTTTCACCGCATGACCACAGTAAACAATTTCATCAATAAAATCAGCAACGAGCAGACCGCCCTGCTCCCGGCCGTCGAGTTCCGGGGGAAGATTCTCCTCGTCGAGCAGGAACGCGACATCGCCGAGGCCTGCAAACAACTCGCACAACAGCCGCAGATCGGGTTCGACACCGAGACCCGTCCTTCGTTCCGTCCGGGCGTGACGTTCCGCGTGTCGCTGCTGCAGCTCTCCACCCCGACCGTCTGCTACCTTTTCCGGCTCAACAAAATTCCGCTGGCCAAGCCCATCCTGCAGTTGCTCGAAAACAAGGAGGTGCTCAAAATCGGCGCCGACGTGGCGGGCGACCTGCGTTCGCTGCGCCAGATCCGCCACTTCCGCGACGGAGGCTTCGTCGACCTGCAGACCATCGCGCCCCAGTGGGGCATCGAGGAGAAGAGCCTGCGCAAGCTCTCGGCCATCGTGCTGGGACAGCGCGTCTCGAAAGCCCAGCGGTTGAGCAACTGGGAGGCCGCGACCCTCACCGACAAACAGCAGCTTTACGCCGCCACCGATGCCTGGGTCTGCACCCGCATCTACGAACAACTGCTGCGCACACCGAAAAAACCGATCCGCAAATGATACCGCAAATCTACCTGCGCCGCGGCAAGGAGGAGTCGCTCCTGCGCCGCCATCCGTGGATTTTCTCGGGGGCCATCGACCACATCGAGGCCGAGGAGGAGTCCGATTTCGCCGAAGGAGCCCTCGTCGAGGTCTACACCCGCCCGGGCGAATTCATCGCCCAGGGCCACTACCAGGTGGGCTCGATCGCCGTGCGCGTGCTCTCGTTCGAACGCGAACCGATCGACCAGGCGTGGTGGAACCGCCGCATCGCCGTGGCCCACGACGTACGCCGCACGCTCTCGCTCACGGACAACCCCGTGACGACCTGCTACCGCCTCGTCCACGGCGAAGGCGACTCCCTGCCGGGACTGGTGGTGGACATCTACGGCACGACGGCCGTCATCCAGTGCCACTCGGCGGGCATGTACCACGCCCGGCAGCAGATCGCCGAGGCGCTGCGCACGGTCTACGGCGACCGCCTGACGGCCATCTACGACAAATCGTCGCAGACGCTCCCCTTCAAAGCCGACCTCGGGGCCGTCGACGGCTACCTGTGGGGCCGCGCGGAACACACTTCGCAGATCGTCACCGAAAACGGCGAACGGTTCCTCGTCAACTGGGAGAAAGGCCAGAAAACGGGCTTTTTCCTCGACCAGCGCGAGAACCGCGAACTGGTAAAACGCTATGCGAAAGGCCGCACCGTGCTCAACACGTTCTGCTATACGGGCGGATTCTCGGTCTACGCCCTCTCGGGCGGCGCCCGCGAGGTCTGCTCGGTCGACTCTTCGGAGCGCGCCGTGGCGCTGGCCACCGAGAACATGCAGCTCAACTTCGGCGACAGCGCGGCCCACTCGGAGGTCGCCGCCGACGCCGTGGAGTACCTGAAGGACATCGGTGACAAATACGACCTCATCATCCTCGACCCGCCGGCCTTCGCCAAGCACCACAAGGTGCTGGGCAACGCCATGCAGGGCTACAAGCGGCTCAACGCCCGGGCTTTGTCGCAAATCCGTCCGGGCGGCATTCTCTTTACGTTCTCCTGCTCGCAGGCGGTCTCCAAGGAGCTGTTCCGCACGACGGTCTTTTCGGCCGCGGCCATCGCAGGCCGCAAGGTGCGCATCCTGCACCAGCTGACCCAGCCCGCCGACCATCCGATCAACATCTACCATCCCGAGGGCGAATACCTCAAAGGGCTGGTACTCTATGTAGAATAAACCATGAAAAAACTGCTGACCACCACCCTGCTTGCGCTCGCCGCGGTCCTGACAGCCGGGGCCCAGAGCCGTACCGAAGTCTACACCGTCCCGAGCAAGATACTCGGCGTCGAAAAGAACTGCACGGTCTACCTGCCCGACGGTTACGACCGTTCCGGGGAGAGCTACCCGGTGCTCTACCTGCTGCACGGCGCCAGCGGTTGCCACACCGACTGGACCCTGAAAGGCTACATGCGCCGCATCACCGACGAAACCGTCGCTTCGGGCATGGCCCGGCCGATGATCGTCGTCATGCCCGACGCCGCGGGCGAAGGCGAGAACTACACCGGTCGGCACATGGGCTATTTCAATGTCCCGGGCTGGAACTACGAACGGTTCTTCTTCGAGGAGTTCATCCCCGCCGTCGAAAAGCACTACCGTATCACCGGCGACAAAGCCCACCGCGCCATTTCGGGTCTCTCGATGGGCGGCGGCGGCACGGCGGTCTACGCCCTGCGCCACCCCGAGGTCTTCGGCTCGGCCTGCCCGATGAGCGGCCTGTTGGACGCCCTGCCCGGCCCGCGCAACTACGACGATGCGTTCCAGCAATCCGTCGCCGACAACTCGCCCGTCGTGATGCTGCGCGAAATGCCCGACGACAAGCTCGACGGCGTGCGCTCGGTCCGCTGGTGGGTGGACTGCGGCGACGACGATTTTCTCTGGAAATCCAACGTCGACTTCTACTCGCTCATGCGCGAGCGGAACATCCCCCTGCAATACCGCATGCGCGACGGCGGCCACACGTGGCGCTACTGGGAGACCGTACTGCCCGACGTGCTGGTCTTCGTCTCGGCGGGATTCGACAAATAGCCGCACAACGAAAAAGGTCCCGGAAAGGGACCTTTTTCATTTTATCTTTTCGTACACATAAATCTCGTGAACCTCCCGGTCGTAACCCGGGTAAAATCCCCGCGGCATCCCGAGCACGATCCGCGCACCCCGGTTGGCCAGCACCAGCAGGTCGTCCGTCGCGGGATCGACGGCCAGCCCCTCGATCTCGCCCGCCCGCCGGAAATCGTCCATCGAACGGAACGGCAGCACCGTAGCCCAGGATTTCCCGTCGCGCAGGTCGGCGACGTAGATGTTGTCCGGCTCTTCGAGGTCGGCATCCCCGTCGTCCGCCGATATCAGCATCCGCCCGCCGACCATGAAAATACCCTGCTGCCACTGCGGCACGGGACGCAGGTGGACCTTACGCACGTATTTCCCCGTCGCAAGGTCATAGCCGTAGACATAGCGTCCGTCGACCCAGTCGGCCATCCAGACCATGCCGCCGTCGCGGTCCACGGCCAGTCCGCACACCTCTACCTGCCCCGAGGCGGGTTCCCAATCAATCGAACGTTTCCATTTCAGCGTGTTGGCATCGTAAACCGCCACCTGGATATTCTCCCCGCGACCGTCCTCAAAGGTCTCGATCCCGGCGTAAATCTCCCCGTTCCAGACGTCGATGTCGCCGATATGGTTCGCCGCCAGCGGCAGCCCCTCGAAGGGCCGTTCGTTCCGGGCCGCCAGCCGCCCCTGCTTGTCGTACTTGTAGAGCGCCGTGCTGCCCGACACATAATAATAGGCCGAATCGGCGGCGATTCCCTGCCGTCCTTCGACCGGAATCACCCGCTTCAGGCGGTATTCCGAACCCAACTCCTGCGCCGCAAGCGGCATCGCGGCCGCCAGCAGCAGCCCGAAAGTCAACCATCTTTTCATTTTCGCTTCCATTTTACACCCTCCCCGGCAAAAACGGGGCCGGAGCTGCATTCCCCTCGAGGAATACGCTCCGGCCCGGATCGAAAGCGGGATTCCCGCCTATTTTTTCTTCGCGCGCTGCTGGGCTTCCTGCTGACGCAGAAGCTCCTCGTAACGCTGCTGGAATTTCGATTTCTTACCCTTCGATTTCTTCGCGGCATTGGCCTGCATGATGGCATGTATCTTCTGGTCGTCGACCATGCGGCGGATGACGAGCGTCTGCCCGATGGTGAAGAGGTTCGAAAGCAGGTAGTAATAGCACAGTCCGCTCGAATAGCTGTTGAACCAGAAGAGCATCATAATCGGCATCATGTAGACCATCATGAACTTCATGCCGGCCATCTGGGGCTGCGACGAAGCGGTCTGCTGGTAGCTGAACCAGGAGTATCCGAACAGCGACACGGCCATCAGCAGGGCGAACAACGACACGTGATCTCCATAGAACGGGATCGAGAACGGCAGGTTCAGCACGCTGTCGTACGACGAGAGGTCGTCGGCCCACAGGAACGGCTGCTCGCGCAGTTCGATCGAAGCGGGGAAGAAGCGGAACATGGCGATCAGAATCGGCATCTGAATCAGCATCGGGATACAGCCGCCCATGGGATTGATGCCCGCTTTCTTGTAGAGCTCCATCATGGCCTGCTGTTTCTTGGCGGCGTCCTCGCGCTTGGGGAATTTCTTGTTCAGCTCATCGACCTGCGGCTTTATCAGACGCATCTTGGCCATCGAGACGTAGCTCTTGTAGGTGAGCGGCGAGATCACCAGCTTCACCAACAGCACCAGAATCAGGATGATGATACCGAAGCTGGCGATATAGTTGCGCAGGAAGTCGAAGACCGGAATCACACACCAGCGGTTGACCCATCCGAAGATGCCCCAACCCAGCGGCACGAGCCGTTCGAGGTGGAGATCGGCGCCCTTCGGGTCGTCGACCTTTTTGAGAATCGAGTACTTGTTGGGGCCGAAATAGAAGGCGAAATCATACCCCTCGGTCTGAGGCGTATAGGGCACTCCCATCTGCGCCGTGAAAGTTTTCAGCAGCGACGACTCGGGAGCCGCCGTATCGAAAGCCAGGTTCGCATAGGAGACGTTCTCCGGGGCGATGAACACCGACGAGAAAAACTGCTGTTTGAACGCCACCCACGACACCTGCGTCGTGATGTTCTTCGACTTGGCGCCGTCGCTCATGCCCAGCTCCTCGATCGACGTTTCGCCCGGGAAGCGGTAGGCCAGCGTGGTGTACATGTTCTCGTTCTGGAATCCCTTCTCGTTCTGGTAGGTGGTGTTGGCCCAATCGATCTGAATCTGGGTCTGGTTGGCCATCTCGCGGGCCATATTCACCAGCCGCACGTCGAAATCCACGAGGTAGTCGCGTTCGGGCGACGACGTATTATATAAGGTGTAGCGATACTCCAGATACGACTCCTCGGCGACCGGCAGCCGCATCACGACGGCTTTCGCACCGTCGGCGGTCGTCGTCTCCGGCTCGGCGGTAAAGACATAGTCCAGCGTATTTACAGGAATGTTCCGCAGCCCGTTCTTCACGTAGAACGAAAGCCCGAAACGGGCCGTCGCCGGGTCCATCAGTTCGATCAGCTGGTTGCGCTCGCCGCGCGGGGCGTACTTGGTGTAGTCTTTCAGCGTGACGCCCGTGATCTGGCCGCCGCGGGTCGAGAAACGCACCGACATCACCTCGTTCTCCACCGTGAACTCCTCGGGCTCCGCCTCGCGGGCCGTCGTCAGCGACTCGCCCAGCGTCTCCACCTGGCGTTCGCGCACGGCTGCCGCGGCCTCTTCGGCCGTCGCCCCGGAGGGCGCTTCACCTATCGCCGTCGAATCGGCGACCGGAACCGCTGCAGGCCGCGTCGCGCGGGCCACCGAGTCCATATAGGCTTCATACGCCTCTTTCTTTTCGAGATATTCCTTCTGCTGCTTGCTGTTGATATAGGCGAATCCCAGAAAGAGGACCGCCACGACGGCAATGCCGATGATTGATTTCTTATCCATTAAAATTTTAATTAGTTGCACCGACAGTCCAAAACTCCGATTTTGCCGTGAAACGGCATTAAGCCCCCGCCTGAGGCGGGGGTTTGGGGGTGGGTCAGACTTGTAAACGCCGCCTGAGGCGGCGAAAAACAAGGATCGGTTGCAAGAAACGGTACATCTTATTGTCTATATAATTCTTCCTTATTTCTTCCCCGCATATTCCAGTGCGGCCTTCACGAAGGCCACGAACAGCGGCGAGGGGCTCAGCACGGTGCTCTTGTATTCGGGATGGTACTGCACGCCGACAAACCACGGATGGTTCTCGATCTCGACGGCCTCCACCAGATTGGTATCGGGATTGACGCCCACGGCCTTCATGCCGGCGGCCTCGAACTGCTCCAGATAGTCGTTGTTGAACTCGTAACGATGACGGTGACGCTCCGAAATATTGAGTTTGCCGTAGGCCGCAGCCACTTTCGAACCCTTCTTCAGCGTACAGGGATAGGCCCCCAGGCGCATCGTGCCGCCCTTGGCCGTCACGCCCTTCTGCTCCTCCATCAGGTCGATCACCGGATGGGCCGTCGCCTGCTCCATCTCGCTGGAATTGGCGTCGGGCAGTCCCAACACGTTGCGCGCGAACTCGATCACCGCGCACTGCATGCCCAGGCAGATGCCCAGGAACGGAATGCCGTTTTCACGGGCGAAGCGCACGGCCTCGATCTTGCCCTCGATGCCGCGGTTGCCGAAGCCCGGAGCCACCAGGATACCCGACATCTTGCCCAGCAGCGAGGCGGCCGTCTCGCCGGTGACCTTCTCCGAATTGACATAGCGGAGCTTCACCTTGCAGTCGTTGACGGCTCCGGCGTGAATGAACGATTCGCAGATCGACTTGTAGGCGTCGGGCAGCTCGGTGTACTTGCCCACCAGCGCGATCTCGATCTTCTTCGACGGGTGTTTGATCTTCTCCACGAAAGCGCTCCAGGCAGCCATGTCCGGCTCCTTGTCGGCCGGGAGGTTCAGTTTGTCCAGCACCACCTCGTCGAGATGCTGTTCGTGCATCTTGATCGGCACCTCGTAGATCGTCGGCACGTCGATCGACTCCATCACGGCATTGGCGTCGACGTTGCAGAACAACGCCACCTTGCGTTTGAGCGCCGTGGTCAGCGTATGTTCGGCGCGCAGCACGAGGATATCGGGCTGAAGCCCGTTCTCCAGCAGCGCCTTCACGGAGTGCTGCGTGGGCTTGGTCTTCATCTCGCCCGAAGCGGCCATGTAGGGAATCAGCGTCAGGTGCACCAGCGCCGTATTCTTGTACCCCAGCGAGTAGCGCAGCTGACGCACCGACTCGATGAACGGCTGCGACTCGATGTCGCCCACCGTGCCGCCGATCTCGGTGATGATGACGTCGTATTTCTTGGTCTGCGCCAACAACTGGATGCGGCGCTTGATCTCGTCGGTGATATGGGGGATGACCTGCACGGTCTTGCCCAGGTACTCGCCTTTGCGCTCCTTCTCGATGACGCTCTTGTAGATACGTCCCGTGGTGACGTTGTTGGATTTCGACGTGGGCTGGTTCGTGAAGCGTTCGTAGTGTCCCAGGTCGAGGTCGGTCTCGGCGCCGTCCTCAGTGACGTAGCATTCGCCGTGCTCATAAGGGTTGAGCGTTCCGGGATCGACATTGATGTAGGGGTCGAGCTTCTGAATGGTCACCGAATAGCCGCGTGCCTGCAACAGCCGTGCGATCGAGGCCGAAATAATACCCTTTCCGAGCGACGACGCAACACCGCCCGTTACGAATATGTACTTGGGTTTGGAAAGTTTCATTACTGTATTGACTATTTATTTTCGTTGTTCTGTTCTTCCTGGTCCTGTTTGTCGATCAGCTTCACTTTCTCGACGGCTGCGGCCATCTCCTCGCGGGCGCGGTCGATCTTCGCACGCACGTCGGCCACCAGCGCCTCGGCGTTCTTCGACTTGGCGAAGAACCCGATGTTGTTCTCCAGCAGCGCGATCTCCTGCTCCAACTGGCGCACCTTGTTGTACAGACGCTCGCGTTCCGTGCGCAGACGGCGGTCGCCCGACGCTTTGAGCGACGACACCTTCTCGCGGAAGCGTCCCATCGAACGGTCGCGCTCCGAACCGCGCAGCGTGTTGAACAGCTCGTCGACGGCGGCCTTGTATTTTTTCTGGATGCTGTCCTTCTGTTTGATGGGCACAAACCCGATCTCACCCCAGCGGCGCTGAAATTCGCGGATCACCTCGTAACCGCCGGCCTTCACGTCGGCCTCGGCCATTTCGGCCAGCAGGGCGAGCTTCTTCTGCAGGTTCTCCTCGTGTTCGCCGTCGACGCTCGCGAAGTGCGACGCCTTACGCTCGAAGAACTTGTCGCAGGCGGCGCGGAAACGCTTCCAGATGGCGTCCGAATGACGCCGCGACACGGCTCCGATCTGTTTCCAGCGGGCCTGCAGGGCGATCAGTTCGTCGGTGGCCTTCTTCCACTCCTCGCTGTTCATCAGCGACTCGGCGGCCTCGCAGATCTCGGTCTTCAGCTGGAGGTTGTGCTCCATCTCGGTCTTCATTCCGGCGTAGAACTGCCGCTTGGCCTCGAAGAATCGGTCGCATGCCGTGCGGAAACGCTCGTAGATGCGGTTGTTGTCCTTCTTGGGGGCGAATCCGATGGTCTTCCAGGTCTTCTGGATTTCCAGCAGCCGGTCGCTCGCCTTGTTCCACTCCTTGCGGGTGGTTAGCGGCTGCGCCGAAAGTTCCTCGGTCGCGGCGCAAAGTTCGGTTTTGAGTTCGAGGTTCTTGACCTGCTCGTTCTTCAACTCCTCGAAATGCTCCTGATGCTGTTTGTTGATGCGGCTCGATGCGGCCTTGAAACGCTCCCAGAGCGCCTCCTTATATTCGTTGGCCACGGGACCCGTCTCGCGCCACTCGTCGTGGAGTTTCTGCAGCTTGTGGAACGCCTCGACCACCGACGGCTCGAGGATCAGCGCCTCGGCCTGCTCGCAGAGGGCGATCTTCTGCTCGTAATTCTTCTTCAGGTCGAGGTCGCGCAGCTCCTTGTTGATCTTAATGAAACTGTAGAAATTCTCGACATGGAGATTATAGGTCTCCCACAGGTCTTTGACATACTGCTGGGGCACGATGCCGGTCTCCTTCCAGCGCTGCTGCAGTTCGCGGAATTTGTTGAACGTATGGTTCAGCGTCTCGTCCGAGTTGACCAGCTCCTTCAGCTCCTCGATGATCGTCTGTTTGACCTTCAGGTTGGCCTCCTTCTCAGCTTCGAGGTTGGCGATAAAGGCGTCGCGGCGCTGACGGTATATTTTGAACTGCTCTTTGAGCTGCACCTCGGCACCGTCCACCGACGGGGCGAAATCCTCCTCGGCGCCGCCCTCTTCGACGAAGCGGCGGCGTGCGGCCTCGACCTCGGCGCGGCGAATGCGGTAAAAGGCGATCTTCAGCGCCTCGACATCCCGGCGGATCGACTGCACGGGCTGCTCCTCGAGCATCCGGGCGAACAGCGCCACCAACTCCTCCTTGCCTTTGCCGGCGAACTTGTCCGCGGCATCGGGCGTCTCTTCCGCCAACCGGTCGGCCGCTTCCTCCTCGGCCGTTTCGCCTTCGATCTCCAATCCGGCGTTCTGCGCGGCGAGCGCAGCCTCCTCATCGGCGAAATCCACCTGCACATCCCCCGGCACAGCCTCCTCGTCGACCGCCTCGGCCACGGGTTCAGCCGCAGGCTGGATGCGGGCGCGCTTCGCCCGCGGAGCGGCCTCTTCGGCAACGGTCTCCTCAACAGGAGCGGCTTCTTCGGCAGGGACATCCTCGGCGGGGACAGCCTCCTCGACGGGGACAGTCTCGGCGGGCGTCTCTGCGACTTCCGCTGCGGGAACGGCCTCCGCTTCGGCAGGAGCCTCGGCAGCGGGATTTTGGGTTTCGGGGACTTCGGCAGTCACAGCAGAATTCGCTTGCACATCTTCAGCCGCAGGGCTGACATGCTCTTCGGGAGCAGGAAGTGTCGGTTTTTCAGTAGCCATCTCAGTACGCATTTTTGATTCCCGTATATATACGGGGGTATATAAATCTCGCAAATGTAACCATTTTATGCGGAATCCGGAAATGATTTCACCAAAAGATGCAACAACGCCGCCATCCGGACGAGAGAAACCCCTGCATCCCGGTACGGCGGCGCGATTTTCCGGCAGTTTACAGCCTTGCGTCAGCGTTTGCGCCCCTTGGCGACAAGACGCTTGGGTGCGGCCTGGCGGCCCGTCGTAACGGGACGCGCCCCGCGGCGCACGCTCTTGGTTCCGGCGCCTCCGCGTTTGGGCTTCTCCCACGCCGAAGCGTCGTCGAAACGCTGGAAAGCCTCCCAGTCGAAGCCTTCGTTGCCGCCCTCCGGAGTCGCACTCCAGTCGTTCGCGGCCTTCTTCCGGCTCCGCGTCTCCGGACGGGACTCCTCCGCCGGAGCTTCGGCAACCTGCCTGCGGCTCCGTTTCACGGGACGTTCCACGGCTTCGGCCTGCGGCGCAGCGTCCGCATCCCGGCGTCGGCTCCGCCTTTCGGGACGGGATTCGCCCTGCTCCGATTTCGCCCCGCCGGCCGCATCCTCACGGTCGATACGGGCGATGCGGCGGCGTCCGCCCGAGGCGTTGAGCCGGCTCACGACGTTCTCGGCGTCGCTGAACGGCACGCTCACCAGCGAATAGTTCTCGAAGACACGCACGTCGTCGATATTCTTGTCCCTCAGTCCGCATTTGCGTTTAAGCATGTCGACCAGCCTGCGTCCCGAATAGCCGTCGCGCGACCCGAGGGTCAGGAACAGCCGGGTCTTGCCCTTGCGGTCGACCGAGAACGAACGAATCTCGGGATAGTTGCTCTGGTCGAGTTCGCTGCGGAACGCCAGCCGGAGCAGGGCTCCCAACGCCACGTCGGGCGCATAGGTTTCGAGCAGTTCGGCGGCATAGTCGGCGTAATCGCCGTATGCCTCGCTCTCGACGATCTCCCGCAGGTCGTCCTTAATCTTGGCGCGCTTCATCGCCACGATGTCCTGCGGCGAGGGAAGCGTCTCGCGTTTGATGTCGGCTTTGATGTCGCGCATCATCCAGTTGAAACGCCGCAGTTCGGCGCCCGAAATAAACGTGATGGCCGTGCCCTGACGCCCGGCGCGGCCCGTGCGGCCGATGCGGTGCACATAGCTCTCCGAATCCTGCGGCAGCGAGTAGTTTATCACGTGCGAAAGGTTCGACACGTCGATACCGCGCGCGGCGACATCGGTGGCTATCAGTATGTTGACTGCCTTGTCGCGGAACTTGCGGAGTATCTTCTCACGCTGGGCCTGCGACACGTCGCCGTGCAGCCCCTCGGCCGAATATCCCTGCGCCACCAGGCGCGTCGTCACCTCGTCCACGCCGATCTTCGTACGGCAGAAGACAATGCCGTAAAAATCGGATTCGATGTCGATGATGCGCGTCAGAGCGTCGAACTTGTCGGCCTCGCGCACCTCGAAATAGATCTGGTTCGTCAGGTCGACGGTCAAATGCTGCGACTCGATGCGCAGCATCTCCGTATCGCGCATGTAGGCCTCCGACAGCCGGACGATCCTCTCGGGCATCGTGGCCGAGAACAGCAGCACGCGGCGGTCCTCGCCCGTGTGGCTCATGATCTCCTCGACATCCTCTACGAAGCCCATGTTCAGCATCTCGTCGGCCTCGTCCAGCACCAGGAAACGGACCTTGTCCAGTTTGAGCGTACCGCGGCGGATGTGGTCCAGCACACGGCCCGGGGTTCCGACGACGATGTCGACGCCGCGCGACAGACGGCGCAGCTGCTCGCCCATGGCGGCCCCTCCGTAAATGGCCGTGATCGAGAGCCTCCGCCCGGCATTGAAGCTCAGCAGCTCCTCGGCGGCCTGCACGGCCAGCTCGCGCGTCGGGACGAGAATGATGGATTGCACGCCCTCCGTCGAATGTTCGATCTGCTGGAGTATCGGGAGCCCGAAAGCGGCGGTCTTGCCCGTGCCGGTCTGGGATTGTGCGATGATGTCGTTGTCGCCGGAAAGCAGGCGGGGAATGGTGAGGCGCTGGATGGAGGTGGGGGATTCGAATCCTTTTGCGCGGACGGCCTCGAGCATCTGCTCGCTGAGGCCCAGGGTGCTGAAATCAGCTTCGTTGGTCATATCGTTATATTTGAAGGGTCAAAGGTACGACAATTTATTGGATTATTCGCCGGAAAATTACTATCTTCGCAAAGTTATCCGCATGGCGGCCCTGCACGACGGGCGCCGCCGCCTAAAACCGCAACCATGAGTCATCGCATCCTGCTGGTCGACGACGAGGTCGACATCCTCGAATTCGTCCGTTACAACCTCGTCCGCGAGGGTTACGAAGTTTTCACGGCCCAGAACGGCGCCGAGGCGCTCGAAAAGGCCGCCGAATGCCGCCCGCACCTGATCCTGCTCGATATGATGATGCCGGTGATGGACGGGGCGCAGACCTGCCGGGCCATCCGCGAAAACCCCGTGCTGAAAGACACGATGGTGGTTTTCCTCTCGGCGCTGGGCGAGGAGCAGCAGCAGTTGGCGGGTTTCGGCGTGGGAGCCGACGACTATCTCACGAAGCCGATCAAAATGAAACTGCTGGTGAGCCGCGTGCAGGCGATCCTCAAACGCATCGACGCCGATGCGGCCCCCGCCGCGCCCCCGGCTCCGGGCATCACGGTCGACCGCGACCGTTACACGGTGATCCGCGACGGACAGGAGATCGCCCTGCCGCGCAAGGAGTTCGCGCTGCTCGACCTGCTCTACTCGTCGCCGGGGCGGCTGATCCCGCGGGAGGAGATCTACGCCAAGATCTGGGGTACGGAGGTGGTCGTGGGCGACCGCACGATCGACGTCCACATCCGCAAACTGCGCCAGAAGATCGGCGACGAACGCATCGTCACGGTCAAAGGCGTCGGCTATAAATATGAACCCTGAAACGAAGGGTGAAATGTGAAAATCGGATTGTCATTCCGAGGAGGGCCGAAGGACCGACGTGGGAATCTGCCGAACGCATTGTGAGATTACGACCCTGATCGGATTGCCGCGTCGCTACGCTCCTCGCAATGACGGGAGGGAGGGGGCTTGTCGCACGCAACCAAACCAGTCTGTTCGGACGAGACGATTTTGAAATTGTGAATTATGAATTGTGAATCGAAAAAATACCGCCGCATCGTCATCAAAATCGGCAGCAACGTGCTGACCCGCGAAGACGGCCGGCCCGACACCACGCGCATCTCGGCGCTCGTGGACCAGGTTGCGGGGCTCTACCGCGCAGGCGTGGAGGTGATCCTCGTCTCATCGGGGGCCGTGGCCTCGGGCCGCAGCATCCTCGAACAGAAAGTCGGGCGCATCGACACCGTTTCGGCGCGCCAGCTCTTCTCGGCCGTCGGGCAGGTGAAACTGCTGAACCGCTACTACGACCTCTTCAACGAATACGGCATCGCCTGCGGACAGGTGCTCACCACCAAGGAGAGCCTCTCCACGCGGCGCCAGTACCTCAACCAGCGCAACTGCATGGAGGCGATGCTCGCCGCCGGCGTGGTGCCGATCGTCAACGAAAACGACACCATCTCGGTCACCGAACTGATGTTCACCGACAACGACGAACTCTCGGGGCTCGTGGCCGCGATGATGGACGCCGAGGCGCTCGTCATCCTGAGCAACATCGACGGCATCTACGACGGCTCGCCCGCGGACCCTGCATCGCAGGTCATCCGCCGCGTGGCCCCGGGCCGCGACCTCTCGCAGTATATCGACACCGCACGCTCCTCGCGCGGCCGCGGGGGCATGACGACCAAGAGCCGCATCTCGTCGCGCGCCGCGGGCGAAGGCATCGAGGTCGTGATCGCCAACGGCCGCCGCGACGGCATTCTGACGGATCTCATTCTCACGAACCGCGACGTCGTGTGCACGCGCTTCGAAGCGGCGCCCCGCCCCGCTTCGGGGGTCAAAAAATGGATCGCCAGCAGCGAAGGTTTCGCCAAGGGGGCCCTGCGTCTCGACGCCGGAGCCGCCGCGGCCATTTCGCAGAGCAAGGCCGCGAGCATCCTCGCCGTGGGGGTCACCGCCGTCGAGGGGGAGTTCGAACGCGACGACATCGTGCGCATCCTCTCGCCCGAAGGCACGCCGCTGGGCGTGGGCCGCATTTCGTGCGACAGCGCCACGGCGCAGCGCAACCTCGGCCGCAAAGGTCTCAAACCGCTGATTCACTGCGATTACCTATATCTGGAATAAGATGGACACGCAATACGAAACCCTGTTTGCCGCCGCCCGCCGCGCCGGAGCAGAACTGGCCCGGACCGACGACGCCACATTGAGCCGCGCCGTGGTGAAAGCCGCCGCCCTGCTGCGGGAGAACACCGAAAGCCTGCTCGCGGCCAACGCCCTCGACCTCGCGGCCATGGCCGCCGACTCGCCCCTGCGCGACCGCCTGCGGCTGACGCCCGAGCGCATCGCGGGCATCGCCTCCGACATGGAATCCGTCGCCGGGCTCCCCGCGCCGCAGGGTGCGACGATCGACGAGTGGACCCGCCCCAACGGCATGACCGTCCGCAAGGTCCGCGTACCGTTCGGCGTCGTGGGCATGGTCTGCGAGGCGCGCCCCAACGTCACGGCCGACATCTTTTCACTCACGATGAAGACCGGCAACGCCTGCGTGCTGAAAGGCGGCAGCGACGCCCGCCACTCCAACGAGGCCATCGCCGCTCAGCTCCACGAGGCGCTCCGCAGCGAGGGCATCGACCCGGCTGCCTTCACCCTGCTGCCCTCCGGCCACGAGGCCGTGGCGGCCCTGCTCGGGGCCGTGGGCTATGTCGACGTGGTAATTCCCCGCGGCGGTGCGGGACTGATCCGCTTCGTGCGCGAGAACGCCCGCATCCCCGTCATCGAGACCGGCGCGGGCATCGTCCACACCTATTTCGACGCAGACGGCGACATGGCGAAAGGCCGCGCCGTGGTCTGCAACGCCAAGACACGCCGTGTGAGCGTCTGCAACGCCCTCGACTGCCTCATCGTCCACCGCAGCCGCCTCGGGGAGCTGGCCGAACTGTGCGACCCGATGGCCGCCGAACGGGTCACGATCTATGCCGACGCGGAGGCTTACGCCGCCCTCGCGGGCCGCTACCCCGCCTGCCAGCTCCGTCCCGCCGGGGAGGAGCATTTCGGCACCGAATTCCTCGACTACAAACTGGCCGTCAAAACGGTCGGCTCGCTCGACGAGGCCCTCGCCCACATCGAACGCCACTCCTCGCGCCACAGCGAGGCGATCGTCACCGAGAATGCGGAGACGGCGCGGCAGTTCACACAGCGGGTCGACGCCGCATGCGTCTACGTCAACGTCTCGACCGCTTTCACCGACGGGGGACAGTTCGGCTTCGGCGCCGAAGTCGGCATCTCGACCCAGAAGCTCCACGCCCGGGGCCCGATGGGACTTCCCGAACTCACGACCTACAAATATGTCGTTTCGGGAGACGGGCAGACCCGGGAACCGTAACGACGACAGCTCCGAATGCGGATTTAACAATTTTTCCACCTATTCGGGCAAAAAATAAAACAGATCGTTATCATTTTTTGCTTAAATTTGCACATCCGTAAAATAATGCCTATATTTAACTTATGATTCGTGAACTTTTAGCCGTGGGCCTCGGAGGCGCCGCCGGCAGCGTCGTCCGCTATATGCTCTCGGCCTGGCTGCTGGCAGGGCACACGCTGCTGGGATTTCCGGCCGGAACGTTCGCGGTCAACGCCCTCGGGTCGCTGCTGATCGGCATTCTGCTGGAAGCGACGTCATCGGCTGCGGCAGGATGGTTGCTTATCGTAGGATTTTGCGGCGGCTTCACCACGTTCTCGACCTTTTCGGCCGACGCCGTACGGTTGCTGCGGGCCGGGGATTACGGTCCCGCAACGGCTTACATCGCGCTGAGCGTCGGGACCTGTATCGTTTTCGCGATGCTCGGCATGTGGATCGGGGCTCAAATTGGTCGCAATTAAAAATGAAAAATTAAGAATTAAAAATTACTGCACCCCGGTTGAAATCCCGGCTGACAACCCGGACGAAATCCCGGTCGCGCCGCGACAAGCCCCTCCCGAGGGAGGGGTTTGGGATGGGGTCAGACTTGCAAACGACGCCGACGGCGGCGACAACACCGGCCGGTAATGAAAAAGCATACATAATAAAGTAAAACTTAAAAATAAGGTAAATGGTAATTCTGGTTTTAAACTGCGGTTCGTCGTCGATCAAATATCAGGTGATCGACATGGAGCCGTCGTCGAGCAAGCTGCTCGCAAAAGGCATCGTAGAGCGCATCGGCCTCCCGGAGGGCGATCTGGTACATAAACCCGTAGGCAAGGAGAATTTCGAGCTGCACCAACCGATCCCCGACCACACGACGGGTATCAAACTCGTGCTCGATGCCCTGACGGACCCCGCACACGGCGTGATCGCGTCGCTCGACGAAGTGAAGGCCGTCGGTCACCGCGTGGCCCACGGCGGCGAATTCTTCCCTGAAAGCTGCATCGTCACCGAAGATGCCAAAGAGAAGATCCGCTCGCTGTTCGAGATCGCCCCGCTGCACAACCCCGCCAACCTCGAAGGCGTGCTTTCGATCGAAAAGGTCCTGCCGGGCGTTCCCCAGGTCACGGTTTTCGACACCTCGTTCCACCAGACGATCCCCGCGGTGAACTACATGTACGCCCTGCCCCACGCCTACTATGACAAGTACCGCGTGCGCAAGTACGGCTTCCACGGCACCAGCCACAAATACGTGGCCCAGGTGGGCGCCGAACTCGCCGGGCTGGATTTCCACAACTCGAAGATCATCACCTGCCACATCGGCAACGGCGCCTCGGTGACGGCCATCCTCAACGGCAAGTCGTTCGACACGTCGATGGGCTTCTCGCCGCTGGACGGCCTGGTGATGGGTACGCGCTGCGGATCGGTGGACGCCAGCGCCATCACGTTCATCGGCGAAAAGGAGGGCATGACCTACGCCCAGCTCAACGACATGATGAACAAGAAATCGGGCGTACTGGGCATCTCGGATATCTCGAGCGACATGCGCGACATCGACCGGGCCTACGACGAGGGCAACCCCCGCGCGATCCTGGCCCGCGACATGCACTACGGACGCATCCGGAAGTTCGTCGGTGAATACGCGGCCGAAATGGGCGGCGTGGACATGATTATCTTCACGGGCGGCGTGGGCGAGAACTCGTGCGAAATGCGTGAGGAGGTCTGCCGGGGACTGGAGTTCATGGGCGTCAAATTCGATCCCGCCGCCAACAAGGGCGCCCGCGGGGTGAACAAGATACTTTCGGCCGCCGATTCGAGGGTCAAAGTCGCCACCATCGCCACCAACGAAGAGCTGGTGATCGCCACGGATACCTATAATCTGGTGAAATAAACATTCAATTTTTACACATTAATACCGTCATTACCATGATTCAGCATCTTACCGAAATCGTCGAGGAGGCGAGAAAACGGGGTAAAAAACGTCTGGCCGTCGCTTACGGACAGGATTCACATACGCTGGAAGCCGTTTACGAGGCTTACAAAGAGGGGCTCGTGGAGCCCACGCTCTTCGGCGACAAGGAGGTTATCAAACAGGTCTGCGAGGAGAACGACATCGACATCAAAGCCTTCAACATCGTCGATGAGTCCAACGACGTGAAATGCGTCCAGCAGGCCGTCGCATCGGTCGTATCGGGCAATGCCGACGTTCTGATGAAAGGTCTCGTTTCGACCGACAAATACATGCGCGGCATCCTCAACAAGGAGGCAGGACTGTTCCCCCCGAAGGGCGTCCTGAGCCACGTCTCGATCGTCGAGATGCCCTGCTACCACAAACTGCTCACCATTTCCGACGTGGCCGTGATTCCGCTTCCGGACTTCAAACAGAAGATGGTGCAGATCGGCTACCTGGCCCGCACGGCCAACCTGCTGGGCATCGAGACCCCGAAGATCGCCTGCATCGCCCCCTCGGAACAGCTGCTCCCCAACGTGATCTCCTCGACCGAAGGCGCGCTGCTGGCCAAGATGGCCGACCGCGGCCAGCTGGGCAAGGTCGTCGTCGACGGCCCGCTGTCGCTCGACGTGGCGCTCTACAAGGACGTCGCCGAGCACAAGAAAGTCAAAGGCTCGTCGGTGGCCGGTGACCCGGACTGCCTGCTGTTCCCCAACCTCGAGTCGGCCAACGTCTTCTTCAAATCGGTGACCCACCTCTGCGGCGGCGAACTGGCCGCGATGGTCATGGGCACAAAGGTACCCTGCGTGCTCACCTCGCGCGGCGACACGAGCAAGACCAAGCTCTACTCGATCGCCCTGGCTTGCCTGGCAGTGAAAAAATAAAACCCGGATACGGGACTAACCCAAACTCTAACGAACCGAGAACTTATGGGCTACAAAGTTTTAGCAATAAATCCCGGCTCAACATCCACAAAGGTCGCCCTCTACGATGAGGAGCGGCCTTTGTTGGATTTGACCCTGCGTCACTCGACCGAAGAAATTTCCCGATTTGCCGACGTCATCGACCAGCTCGACTGGCGCCGGGGGCTGATCCTCTCGGCCCTGCGTGAACAGTCGTTCAACATCAAAGAGCTGTCGGCCGTGATCGGCCGCGGAGGCCTGATACGTCCCATCCCTGCCGGGGTCTACGAAGTCAACTCACGGATGCGCTACGACCTGCGCAACGCCCCGATGAAACACGCCTGCAACCTCGGGGGACTCCTCGCGGCGCAGATTGCCCACATGGCGGGTGTGAAAGCCTACATCGCCGACCCTCCGGTGGTCGACGAGATGGACGACGTGGCCCGCATCTCGGGCATGCCGATGTGCCCGCGCAAGCCGATTTTCCATGCCCTGAACCAGAAAGCCATCGCGCGCCTGCACTGCGGCCGCGCGGGCTGGACCTACGAAGAGTCGAACCTGATCGTGGCCCACATGGGCGGCGGCATCTCGGTGGCGGCGCACAAGCAGGGCCGCATCGTCGACGTAAACAACGCACTCGACGGCGACGGACCCTTCGCCCCGGACCGTGCGGGGAGCATTCCGTCGAGCGAGCTCATCAAAGTCTGCTTCTCGGGACAGTACACGAAAGAGGAGTTGCTGAAATTCATCTCGAGCAAAGGCGGCCTGGTGGCCTACCTGGGCACCAACTCCGTGATTCAGGTCATGGAACGCATCGCCGAGGGCGACCAGCGGGCCAAAAAGGTGTTGGAATCCATGTGCTATAACATCTCGAAACAGATCGGCGCCGCAGCCGCAGCCCTCTCGGGCAAGGTGCAGGCGATCCTGCTCACGGGCGGCATCGCCTACAACGAGCCCGTCGTAGCGTATATCCGCGAACACTGCGGTTTCATCGCCCCCGTCGAGGTCTATCCCGGCGAGAACGAACTCGAGGCATTGGTCATCAACGCGCTGGTGGTGCTGCGGGGGACCGTCACCCCGAAGGTCTACAAATAGCCCGTATCCATCCGGAAAACGAAAGGACCGCCTAAACAGGACGGTCCTTTTTTTTCAGCTGCCGGCGCACGATGGAGACCAGCTCTCGGTAAGCCTCCAGCCGGAACAGCGCCGAGAGCAGCAGGTAGCAGACGGCACCCGCCGCGACCTCGGCGACCAGCCGCAGCAGGTCGTTGCCGGGAATTGCCGCCGCCGTGAGCCGCACAACGGCGTACATCGCCGCGGACACCGCAGCCGGAGGCAGCAGCGTGCGGACGAAACGGCCGTACGACAGCGGCGTGAAACGGGTCGTGGCGATGAAATTGACGGCCATTTCACAGAAAGCGATAGCCACCAGTCCCCATACCACAGCCATCACGCTGTGGGGGATGGTCACGGCGAAGATCGCCGTCATCAGAACCTTCTTCACCACTTCGAGACGCACGATCAGCGGTCCCGAGCATTGAACTTTCAGGATGTTGTAGGCGATCACGGCGATCGGCGAGAAAAGCCCCGCCAGACACACCACTTCGAAATAGGGCGCCGTGGACATCCACTCCTCGCCCAACAACACGGCGAAGATATCGTGCGACACGGCCGACATCCCGACCATGATCGGAAACATCGCGTAGGCCACGACCATCACCACCTGCCGGTAACTTTCGGCCAGCTTCGGAGCGTCGTCCCGGATTTTCGAAAAGGCCGGGAAGGTGACGTTCTGCACCGCCTGCATCCCGGTCGTCGCGGGCATGTCCTTCAGTTTGACCGCCTGATCATACGATCCGAGCGTCGCCGCGGGATAAAGTTTTCCGAGGAAGAACTGGGGTATTTTGTTGTAGAAATTCGAGATCAGATCGGTCGCCATCAGGCTGCACCCGAAAGGCGCCATCTCCCGCAGGGGCTTCACACTGCATTTGCCGCAGGGCCGCCAGTCGCTCAGCCACCACAGGACCGCGGTCCTCACGCCGACGGTTATCACCCGCTCGGCCACCAGGCTCCAGATGCCCCATCCGGCCAGCGCACAGCCGATGGCCGCGAATCCGCCCACGAGCGACGACGTGAAAGTCACCTTCGACAACAGCGCGAAGCGGAACTGACGGATGAAGATGGTGTTCTGCACGGCGCACAGGGCGTTCAGCGGCAGCAGCAGGAAGAACACCGGGGCGATCCGTGCGATCTGGGGCATGCCGTACCAGCGCGCCGCAAAAGGCATCAGCGCCATCAGCGCGCCGTAGAGCACCACCGATACGGCGATGTTGAAGAGGAACACCGACTTGTAGTCGCTCTGCGAGGGGTCCCGGCGACGGATCAGGCTTTGCGAAAAACCGCTGTCCACGACCACCAGCAGGATAGTCGCCACGGCCGACGGAATGGACATGAATCCGAGGATGTCGGGCGTCAGCAGGCGCAGGATGACCAGCCGCACGGCCATGGCCAACAGCATCGAACCGACCTTCTCAGCCATGCTCCACGCCACGCCCTGCGCGACCTTCTCTTTGAGCTGCTCCCCCAAATCTTCGGCGTTTACTTACATTGTGCCGCGAGAATCTCCTCGTTGCGCTTGCGAATGTTGTGCACGTTGGCGATTTCGACGTAGGAAGCGCCGCCGTCGGGACCGAAACTGCCGCCCACGATGGCCAGCAGGTCTTCGTCGTGCAGTTTCTTATACTGGTCGAGAAATTCCAGCGCGTCGACCAGGAAATGGTAACGGTCCGTGAGTTCCTGGTTCCGGAGAATCGGCACCACGCCGTACGACAGGGCCAGGATACGCTGCGCGTGGAGCTGGTAGCAGACGGCCATCACGGTCTTGCGACCGCGGAATGCCGCCAGGTAACGCCCCGTGCGGCCCGTCTTGGTGTCGAGCACCACGTATTTGATCGGCAGGTTGGTCGAGGCGCGCACGGCCGAACGGGCCAGCTGGGCCGTGATCTCGTGGTTCACCGAGACCATGTCCATGTCGATCATGGGTTTGAAATGCGTCTCATCGCGTTCGATCTCGCGGGCGATGCGGGCCATCGTCTCCACCGACTCCACGGGGAAATCGCCCATGGCGGTCTCGTCGCTCAGCATCACGGCATCCACACGCTCGTAGATGGCGCTGGCCACGTCGCTGACCTCGGCGCGCGTCGGACGCGGGGATTTGACCATCGAATAAAGCATCTGCGTGGCGATGATCACGGGACGCTTGGCGCAGATGCACTTCTCGACGATGCGCCGCTGCGTATTGGGAATCACCTCGGCCGGAAGCTCCACACCCAGGTCGCCGCGGGCGACCATAATGCCGTACGAAGCCTCGATGATCTCGTCGATATTGTCCAGACCCTCCTGATTCTCGATCTTCGAAATGATTTTGATGTTGCTGCCGTGGGCGTCGAGGATCTCCTGCACGGCTTTGATGTCACGGGCCGAGCGCACGAACGAATGGGCGATGAAATCGACGTCGTTCGTCACGGCCCATTCGATGAAGCGGCGGTCCTTCTCCGTCACCGACGGCAGGGCGATCGACACTCCGGGAACGTTGACGCTCTTGCGCGAACGCATGGCGCCTCCCACGATGAACTCGCAGTCGAGCTCCTCGTCCGTCTTGCCCACGACGCGGATTTCCAGTTCGCCGTCGGCGATCAGCATCCGCGCCCCGACCGGAATGTCGTTCACGATCGAGGGGACATTCATGTAGACCACCTTGCGGGTGGTGAGATCCGAGCCGTCCGAACCGCGCACCGCCACCCGGTCGCCCGTACGGAAATTGATGCTGTTCCCGTATTCGTCGGCGATCGTCGTCACGCGGATCTCGGGTCCCTTGGTGTCGATCATGATCGGAATGGCCGGATTGACCCGGTGTACGATCTCGACGATACGCGTGGCGCCCTCCTCCGTGACGTGGGCCGAATTGATACGGATCACGTCCATTCCGGCATCGAAAAGTTTCGCAACGAACTCTTCCGTGCAACGGAAATCCGACATGGTGGCGACGATCTTGGTTTTTTTCATGCGATACATATGGAAATGCTTTTTAATTTTTAATCAATCAAAAGGGCCTCGATGCCGAGCCGATACGAATTCAACCCGAATCCCATGATCGACCCCGCGGCTACGGGGGCCAGCAGCGAGACATGACGGAACTCTTCGCGGGCGAGGATCGACGAGATATGCACCTCGACCACCGGCACCGACACCGCCGACACGGCGTCGCGCAGCGCCACGGAGGTATGCGTGTAACCGCCGGCGTTGAGCACCACGCCGTCATACAGGCCGTCGGCCTGCTGCACGGCATCGATCAGTTCACCCTCGATGTTCGACTGGAAATAGGCGAACTCCACGGCCGGGTAGCGGCTTTTCAGTCCTTCGAAATACGACTCGAAAGTCTGCGATCCGTAAACCCCGGTGTCGCGCCGCCCCTGCAAATTGAGGTTCGGGCCGTTGAGAATCAATATTTTCATGTTTTTCTGCTGTTTTCTGTCCCTAACTGCGGTCTGTCAAACCTCCGCAAAGATACGAATAAGCGAGGGCAATGTCAAATTTATTTGAACATTGCCGAGCGGGAGTATCTTCGGCGAAGCCGGAGATAGCTATTTTCAGCAAATTTCGGTACCTTTGCCCGTAACAACGCGAAATACACATGACCGAATTCGGATTTATCGAACAGATACGCACCCGCTTCGCCTCACTCCCCGACAACGGATTCGAGGGTATCGGCGACGACTGCGCCGTACTGCCCATCGGCGGCGGCGAATCGCTGGTCTTCACCGCCGACCTGCTGACCGAGGGCGTCCACTTCCTGCGCGCCGCCACTACGGCCCGGGAACTGGGAGGCAAATCCCTTGCCGTAAACCTCAGCGACGTGGCGGCAATGGGCGCCCGTCCCGTCGCCACGCTCCTCTCCATAGCCCTCCCGCCCGATGCGGCCGATGCGTGGGCCGCGGAGTTCATCGAGGGTTACCGGGAACTCTCCGCGACGTTCGGCACGGCCCTCGCCGGAGGCGACACGACCCGTTCGGAATCGGGCATCACGATCAACGTCACGGCCATCGGCCGCGCCCCTTCGGCGAACCTCAAACGCCGCAGCGACGCACGCCCCGGCGACGTGATCTTCGCCGCAGGCGAGCTGGGCGCCTCGGGAGCCGGGCTCCGGGACATCCTCGCCGGACGCTGCGACACCCCGCAGGCCGCCGTGCACCGCAACCCGCAGCCGCAGGTCGCCGAGGGTCTCTGGTTCGGAACCCGCCCGGAGGTGCACGCCATGATGGACCTTTCGGACGGTCTGGCTTCGGACCTGCGGCACATCCTCGACCGGTCGGGGGTCGGCGCCGAGGTGGAGGTCGAACGCATCCCCGTCGCCCCGGGCGCCGATGTCCGCACGGCAGCCTGCGCGGGCGAAGACTACAAACTGCTGCTCACCGCGGCTCCCGACGACGCCGAACGACTTGCCGCGGAGTTCGCGGCCCGCTTCGGCAGCCCCCTTCACCCCATCGGCCGCATCACCGCCGCACCGGGCCTCATGTGGCTCCGCGACGGAAAACCCGAGCCGCTGGACTGGCACGGGTTCGAACACTATTAAAAAGGAAAGGCAGCCTGCAGGCTGCCTTTGTCACTCCCGGATGATATACACGTGTTCGTCGCGCCGCTGCATGTGGTAATTCTCGCGGGCATACTCCTCGAGAAAATCATCGTACCGCAGGCGCTCCAGCAGGGCACTGTCCTGCTCGATCTTCTCCGAGTAGTAAGCTCTCTCGCGGGTCAGGACGTTGATCTGGCGTTTGATCTTCACGGCATGCAGGGCATTGCGTCCCACCATGAAAACGGTGAAGACGACGATAGCCGCCGTGGCGACGATCCAGAATTTGCGGCCGAACTGAATTTTCATCTATGGTATGTGCATATACTTATGCGTCTGTATCGAGATGTTCCACCGGGGATTCGCCTTGGCATACTCGACCATCGCAGGCATCACCCGCTCGGCGACGCTCCATTCGGGCTGCAGGTAGAGCCGGCATTTCGCACTCACCCGCGCGGCATTCCGCTCGGCCCATTCGAAATCGGCTTCCGACTCGACGATCACTTTCAGCTCGTCGGCCCGCCCGTAAGCCTCCTCCAGCGGAGGCTGCTGACGCTTGGGCGAAAGGCATACCCAATCGAAAACGCCGCTGAACGGATGCGACCCCGAGGTCTCCAGAAAAATCTCCAACCCCTTTGCACGCAGCGCCCGGGTCAGCACGTCCAGCGGATAGAGCAACGGCTCGCCGCCCGTGATGACGATGGCCTGCGCCGGACACGCCGTCGCCCGGTCGATCACCGTCCGGACATCGGTCGGGGGATAGAGCTTCGGATTCCACGTGTACTTGGCGTCGCACCAGCGGCACCCCACGTCGCACCCGCCGAGACGGATGAAATAGGCCGGTTTCCCGGCGTGGAAACCCTCGCCCTGAATGGTGTAGAAATCCTCGACCAGCGGCAGCAGGCGCCCGCCGTCGAGCAATTCGCTATCGACTGTCACGGCCATTACTCCGTTACGACGTAAATGTCTTTCAGACTGCGCCCCAGCTGGTCGTAATCCAACCCGTAGCCCACGATGAACTCGTTGCCGATCTCCATCGCCCGGTATTTGACCGGCAGTGTCTTGCGGTACGACCCCGGTTTGAAAAACAGCGTGCAGACCTCGATCGACGCAGGTTTGCGGGCCTCCAAATCATGAATCATGTGCTCGATCGACTCGCCCGTATCGACGATGTCCTCGACGATGATGACGTGGCGGCCTTCGATCGAATTGTTCAGGCCGATCAGGCTTTTGACACAACCCGTCGAGCAGGTTCCGTCGTACGACGCCAGTTTGACGAACGAGAGTTCGTTCTGGAATTCGATCTTCTTGATCAAGTCGCTCATAAACATGAACGAACCGTTCAGAATACCCAGAAACAGCGGCGTCTCCTTGCCGGCGTAATCTGCATTGATACGCTGCGCCACAGCCTCGACGGCCTGGTCGATCTTCTCGGCGGGGATCATGATTTTGAACTTCCTGTCGTGAAGTTGTATGATATCCTCCATTAAAGTACGGGATTATTGTTTAATAAGTGCAAAAATAACTATTTGCCCGGAACAAACGAAGAAACCGCCGTTCTTTTTTCGCCGGACCGGATTCTTTATAAAAAGAGTATATGATTTGGATGAATCGAGAATGTACCCTATTTTTGTACTCGGGAAAACGGAATATTCGAAATAACGAAGCTTGCCGTTTGCCCCGGAAGATTGCCCAAACACCGCAAGGACAGTTGATTATGAAGTCAAAATATGACATTTCCGATAACGCAGCGACGACCGAATCCATTCGTGGCGGCGACAAGGCGGCTTTTGACTTCATGTACCGCTTCTATTTCAAACCGTTGTGCGCTTTTGCGTCGCGGTTTGTCTCGACCGGGGAAGAAGCCGAGAATATCGTGCAGGACGCGATGCTGTGGATCTGGGAGAACCGCAGTACGCTTCTGCCGAACATGTCGCTGAAAGGACTTCTTTTCATGATCGTACGGAACAAGGCCCTCGATTGCGTCAAACACGACAATATTTCGGGACGGGTTCACAAGCAGCTTTATCACAAGTTTTCCGCCACCTTCGACGATCCCGATTTCTACCTGGAACAGGAACTTACCGAAATGCTCGAAAAAGCCATTGCCGCCATGTCGCCGGAATTTCAGGAAGCCTTCAAACTGAGTCGCATGCAGGGAATGAAACACCAGGAGATCGCGAAACAGCTGGGAGTGTCGGTACAAACCGTCAATTACCGCATAAGCCAGGCGATGAAGATACTCCGCCATGAATTGAAAGATTATCTGCCTTTAATCCTGCTTCTTCTCAAAATCCACGGAAATTTACAATCATAAACGAAAAGTCCGGCGTAATGCCGGACTCTTCATTATCCATATCAATCGGTAACCCTGTATATTTTTGCGGTCCATCCTCCGCCCGGGGCCATATCGATCTTCAGGCGACGGTCTTCGGGAATGCCGATCGTCTCCTTTTTGTAGTCACGGGCCGCCCGGGAGGCATTCACTCCGTCCCGGTAAACCTCGGCGGCAAACTTCCCTTCGCCCAGGAACGACAGATCGAGGGTCAGCGAACGTGCCGTCCAGTTCGTCATGGCTCCGACATACCATTGCTCCCCGCTGCGGCGCGCCATGGAGACGTACTTGGCGATCTCGCCTCCGAGAACCACGGTTTCGTCCCACACCGTCGGAATCGCCGCGATGAATTCCAGGCACTCCTTTTCGTTCATGTAGTTGGAGGGGCTGTCGCAGAGCATATTGAGCGGAGATTCGAAAACGACATATTCAGCCAGCTGGCGGCAGCGCGTACCCTGGCTCATCGCCTCGGAATACACCGAGCGGTAATTGCCTGCCGTGGCATTTCGCATTGCACCCTGCGTATAGTCCATCGGTCCCGCTACCTGGCGCACGAAAGGAATCGTCACATCGTAGGTCACCTGGTCGAGATCCGGCGACCATTTCATCTGTTCGAGTCCGTTGACCCCTTCGAAATTCACCACGTTCGGATAGGTCCGATGCAGTCCGGTCGGTTTGTGCGTGCCGTGAAGGTCTATCAACAAGCCGTAGCGGGCACCCGTTTCCGCCGCACGACGGTTGAAATCGACCATCTGCTGATCGTCCCGGTCCATGAAATCGACTTTGAACCCTTTGACCCCCATATCGGAATAGTGGCGGCAGATGTTCTCCATATCGCGGTCGAACGCCCAGTAACCCGCCCAGAGAATGATCCCGACATTGCGTTCCGCAGCGTATCCGAGGATGCCCGGCAGGTCTATTTCCGGAACCACCTGCATCAGGTCCGCCCGTTTGTTCACGGCCCAGCCTTCGTCCAGAATAACGTATTCGATGCCATGATCCGATGCGAAATCAATGTAGTATTTATAGGTCTCCGTGTTCACCCCCGCCGCAAAGTCCACGCCATAGAGATTCCAGGCGTTCCACCAATCCCAGGCCACCTTGCCGGGCTTCACCCAGCTGAAATCGCCCGTCGGGGGAGAGGATATCTTGTATACTATGTCATTGTCCAGGAGTTCGGCATCGTTTTCCGCAACGACCATGACCCGCCACGGGAAACAGGTCGGTCCGGCAACCCGGGCTATGTAGTTTTCGCGGGCTGTGACGATCATTTGCAGCTGGTTGTGTCCGCCCTGCTCGACCGTTTTCGGATAGGGGGCGTACACACCCGCAAGCGTTCCGTCTTTTGCACCGCCGTAGAGGTACATCCCGGGATAATCCATGAGGTCGGCCTCCGTTATGCACACCTTTTTCCCGTTCGGACCGCCCACCACAACCGGCAGGAATGCCAGCTGTTCGGATTTCCACGACGAAAGGGGCTCATAGGTATAGAAGTTCTCGAACGAATTGAAAAACTGCCTTTCAAACTTATCGCCCGTCTTGCCGTTACCGCCTCCGCGGACATACGAGAAAACCCCTTCGGCTGCGGCCGGAAAGGTAAATTCGGCCTGTTCGCCGAGGACTTCGAACGCCTTTTTACCCGTGTATTCGAAACGATAGGCCGCCCCGTCGTCGTAGGCTCGGAAGACAATGTTGTAGTTGTTGCGGAACCTCAGTGTCAGCTCGTTGAAATTGTCGCGGACACGCGCACGCTTGTAGACCGGCGCGTCGAACGTGTCATCGACGCTGCGCGTCGACGAACCCGCCAGGCGAGCGTCTACGCCGAACGAAGGCACGCCGGCGGTGGTCATGGATATGGCGGACGGAGCGATCATCACGTCGTCCCCGTGCAACACCGAATATTCAACGGTACCGTCGACCGCCACCTCCACCCGCAGACGGCCGTCGGGTGAAGAGAGCGTGAAATTATTTTGCGCCGAAAGAGTCCCTGCCGCGAGAACCGCAAGCGCAATCAATACATTTTTTTTCATATTGCCAAAATTAAGACTTTTTTTTCATATGGCCAAATTAAGATCAGGGCAAACAGTTCCCGCTCAGCGGGGATTGCCGGGATACACCCGCAGCAAGGCGGCTCCGTGCGGTGCGACTTCAGTCGAAAACGTCTCGTTTCCCCGGAGTGTCGCCACATCGGTCTGACGCCACAGGTCCCGGACGGTCTGTTTATCGCGCAGGCCGAGCAGTTCCAGCGAAAACTTCATCTTGGCGGCTTTCTCGCCCCGGTTGAAAAGCCCCACGGCAACCGATCCGTCTTCGAGATGTTTCATGTAGATCACCTCCTTGTCTCCGTTGTGCCAGACAGGGGCGGCCTGAAGGCCGAGCGGGTCCTGATTGACCTCCAGCACCTCGTCATTGGTCAGAAGGCTGAGTGTAAAATCATCCAGCTGGGCCAAATCACACCCGATGAGGAGCGGTGCGGCCAGCAATGACCACAACGAAATGTGGGTGTACTGTTCGTCGGGAGTGAGATTCGTCGGGTGCAGTTTCGTACTCCATCCGACCATGCCGACGACCAGCATGTCGGGATCGGCCCAATGCCCCGGTCCCGTAAACGGAAGCCAGCGGTCGTGGGCGAACCCGATCGAAGAGACGCTTTCCCAGTTGTCGCGGATGTCGCTCGTAGTGCGCCAGCAGTTGCACAGGTTCATCCACAGGGGCGCGTCGGCATAGGGCGCTTTGTTGGAGATGCTGTAAACAATATCGCGCCCGCAGTTCTCGAGGGCATCGTGCATCTCGGCCGTGTAATAACGGTCGTTGGGCAGCCAGTCGTATTTCAGGTAGTCGATGCCCCACTCGACCCACTGCGCCACGTCGGCCTTTACAAACGAATATTCGGCATGGCGGTATGTCTCGGCACGGTCTTTCCAATAGTTGCCGCCGGGTTTCTGGTAACGAAAGTGTTCGTTGTGCATCCCGTCTTTGATCCACTGGTTTTCACCGTCCGGGTTGTCGGAGTAACTGCCGATGTGGGCGGCGTAGGTTCCCACCCACGGCGTGGAATAGATGCCTATTTTGAGCCCCATTCCATGAATTTCGTCGGCCAGCGCTTTCATGTCGGGGAATTTCGTATTCGGCTGGATGGCGTTGTACTTCCCTCCGCGGCGTCCCTGCCAGCCGTCGTCGATGTTGATGTAGGTCCAACCGTGACGGTCGAGCCCCTTTTCCACCATGGCGCGGGCCGACGAAAGGACCTGCTCCTGGGTGACGTCCCTCGCCCAGCAATTCCACGAGTTCCACCCCAACGGCGGCGTAAGGGCTATTTTATCGCCGATAACGATGCGAAGGTCGCGCTCGCAGCTTCCCGAACCATTTTCGGCCCGCAGCGTCACGACATACTCCCCCGCTTTTTTCACACAGCCCGTAATACGACCGGTTTCAGGGTCGAGCGCAAGACCTTTGGGCAGCCCTTCCGCCGAGAAGGTCATGGGACGGTCGCCCGTGGCGGCTATGGCGAAGAAAAAATCACTGCCCGGGCGCGCCCCGAACACACGGGCTCCGTTGATGCGCGGAGCGGGAGCGGGCTCAGGGGTCAGTATATATGCGGACAAATCCGAAGACGCGGCCTGAGCCGCAGCCGGCGAGGGCATGACGAGGGCGGCCATCAGCGCCCCTTTTATAAACAATCTGTACATAAACGATATGGGTTTGATTAACGGTCTTTCATCACAAAATCATAGAGGACGCCATCGTAGTCTTTCGTGAATTCCGTCACTTTGTACGTGTGTCCCCGGCCGTCATCGGCCTGCACTTCGAACGCCTCGCCCGGATACTTCAACTGCAGGTAGAAAAGATGGTCCCTGGCGGTGGAGATGCTGTTCCACCCGCAGCCGTAAACCTCGTAGAACCAATAGGCAACCCACAAATCCTGCTTGTTCAGGAACGGTTTCATGTCCCCGACCTTCTCGCCGCGCTGCCAAAGGCTCACCGTCCAATCCGGATCGCAGTTCCAGACATTGGCCACGACACTGTTCGAAGGCAAATTTCCCGTCAGAATGGTCCCGTATTTTTTCTGAAAACAATAAGGCGCATATTTGCCGGACAAGGGAAGGCCGTTCTCGTTCATCCGGGGATGGGTGTAAGTATGCTCGCTGTCGTAGGCCCTGATCTGGAAATCACGGTTTTTACCGGTCGCCTTGTAGTACCAGTCCGCAATGTGCGCCCCGTCGATTTCATAAATGCCGTAACCGTTGGGGGTGCCGTCGGCATTGAACGAAGCGCGCCAGAACTGGCCGCAGACCGCACCGTGGATATGCTCGTAAATCTCTTTCCCGTTCACCGTATGAATCTTGTTCTCGTTGTAGTGCGAGTGCCCGATCATCAGGTGTGCCTCTGCGAACCCGGCCAGCAGGTTCAGGGTCTCGGTGTGGTAGCGGCTTTTCGAATGGTCGCCCGCACCGCCGTTCCGGAACGGGATATGAGCGCACAGAATGACCATTTTATCTTTCGGGACGTATGCGAGGTCCTGCTTCAGCCACTCGTACTGCCAATCATAGAACCCGCAGGCAAACTCCTCGGTGCGCCCGCCTTCGGCTTTTTCGCCGTGCAGGACGTTGTCCATGCAGACGATGTGGACATCGCCGCGATCGAACGAGTAGTTCTGCGGTCCGAAGGTGTTCTGAAAATTCTCGATGCTCTTCCAATAGGTCGTCGCAACCGATGAATTCAATTCGTTCAGGTGGTCGTGGTTGCCGATAGTCTGGAAAAAGGCGACGCTCCGGTTCGACATGGCCTCTTTCATTTTCGTCCAGATATCCTTCCGGTTGTTGTCGGTGATATCCCCCAATGTGACGGCATAGACGTTCGGGTTCTTTTTCGCCGTGTTTTCGACATCGGGCAGCGTTTCATCGACAAACCGGTAGACGTTTCCGGCGGATGTCTGCGGATCGGCCAGGCAAAAAAGCGTGAACTTCGTCTCCTTCCCGCCCGCAAGCCGGGTAAGTTTGAAATCCTGGCGGAAAACCGGATTCCGGTCATTGATAGGCCGGTAGAAATAGGGCAGGCCGTTTTGCAGGGAACGGTACACCTCGTACTCGGCAGGAGTCGAATAGAAGACGATCGTGGCCCGGCTGTCCCGGACCAACTGGTAGACGCCGTTGGCGTCGGTCTGCACACAGTTGAATCCGTCGCTCACCATTACACCCGAGATGCCCGTGCCGCTTTTGGCATCGGAAATGAGTCCGCAAAGCGTCGTCCTGGAGTCGATTTTCGTGCCGTTGATTTCCGTTACCGAGCCGCCGTTTCCGGGGCCGCCCGGGGATGCGCCGGGCGAACCCGGATTGTCATCCGAACAGGATGCCGCCATCAGCAGGACGGCGCATAAGGTGATTAAATATCGCATTGTGTCGTTTGGGTTTTTAAGTTTCCGTATCGCTCCTCCGGCGGAGGAGCGATACGGAAACCGCTTTTACTGATTCGTTATTTCCTTACGGCGGAAATTTCGCTGATCGCCGCCGTATCGCGCGTCGTGTTCTTATCGTTGGAATCCGTGATGTAGATACGGATGTAACGCGCATTCGTCGTCTGGGGCAGCATATAATAAAACGGTCCGACCAGTATGGAGGCGTTCATTTCGAAATCGAATTCCCCGGCCTTGGTCCACGCCCCGGAGGTCTGCCACGCCGTCGAGGTCTTCCAATCGCTGTCGTCCGCACGCTCCGAAACCCAGATGCTTCCGGATTTCAGTCCGAAAATGGATTCGTTTTTGCCGATGGTGTTTCTGCGCCACATTTCGACTCCGTCGATGGACTGAACCGATGCCATGTCGACCTGGATGACAAAAGGAAGCTTCAGGTTGTCGGGCGTTTTCGATCCGGAGTTATAGCCGGCTTCCCAGTGGGACCCGACGTTGCCGTCGATCAATTTACCGCACGTGTCGTTGTTCTGATACGAGTTGGCGTCCACGGACCATCCCTCCTGCGAAAGCTTGCTCAGCGGTTTATAAGGCTTGTCGGCAGGAGCATAGGCATAGGCTTCAGCCAGCGACGCCTGATGGTACTCCCCGTTTATCGCGTTGGACTCGGTGATGGTCATGCGCATATAGCGGGCCTCGGCGGGTTCGAACCAATATTTATAGTCCAGATTCGGGTCCACCTGGCCTTTGACGAACCCGAATTCAGCGACCCGCGCCCAGTTATCGCCGTCCTTGGATATTTCGAAATAGCCGGCTTTCAACCGGTCGCAATACGCTCCGTCGCGATTGCGTATCCCAAGGCCGCAGACGGTCTTCACCGCCCCGAAATCGATCGTGAAATCGATGGGCATTTTCCCCTTGTTGGGATCGGACACCGCCGAAGAGTTATAGGGAGCGTCCCAAAAACTATTGACGGTAACGCCGTCTATGATTCTCCACAGGGTCGGGATCTGCTTGCCGGAGCCGCCGACCGTACCATGATAGTACTGACCGTCTATTTTCCAGCCGTAACGGTCCAGGGGCTCGTACATTTTGAAATCCTCGGAAGCGGGGGCGAAATGGAGCAGCAGGCACTCCTTGTCCGGATCGACTGCGAACCCGTCGGCAACCAGACGCACCGGAACGGCGCAGGGCTCCCCGTCCCATCCCGACGGATCGACGCGCAAAGTCGTCGAAACGCTGGTCTGGCCGCTTTTCAAAACGAGCGAGTTCTCGGCGACCGAGGCAAAGCCCGAAGACGGCAGCCGGAAAGAGGTGTGATGCGCCGTGTTATACCAATCTATCGCCTCCTGCGACATATCCAGGCTGACCACGACATCCTCTTTGAGCGGCCGCGCCACCGAAACGGTGAGTTTCCGGTCGTCAGGCGACACTCCGCCGTCCACGATAAACTGGGTCTCCGCCTGATCCAACGACAGCAACACCTGTTCCAGAACATCGGGAAGGATCAGAATGGAGTTGTGATCGTTGTTTACGACGCCGTCGGAAACCAGTTCCAACGGAATCACGTAATTCTCCAAACCTTCGCTCTCCTTCAAGGCGAACAGCGCCGCAGGATCGGTAAACGTCACATAGAGATTGCCCGCGCGGTTGTCGCTCGTCAGCGCGATGGGTTTCGCATCCACTTCGTAATACTCCTCCGGAAGCAGTTTGTAATCGGCGGCGTTGATTCTGTTGTACTCGGCCAGGACCTTTTCCGACAATTCGACGGACGCCATAACGGTCTGGTCGAAATAACCCGAGCGGAATACCCGGACAGGCGTTTTGGCAACCTCATCGACAGAGTAAAACGTTTCGGAAGTCTGCAACCCGTCGTTGACGATGTAGATCGCGGCGCCGGGAAGGTTGTTGTCGCGTTCATTTTCACACGACACCGACAACATCCCCAAAGCAGAGAATATGAAAGCAATATATTTGAACTTTTTCATGACAAAATGATTGTTTCGAAATGTTACCATTGATAGTTCTGGGTAATATTTTTCAGACGGTCGATTTCCGACTGGGGAATCGGCAGAAGATAATTCTTCTTCTGGAATACGCGGGTCGAAGGAGTGTTGCCGCCGTCCGATGCGATGACCGTTCTCTCCCAGAACGGGCTGTTCTGGGCGTCGCTGCCCGGCTGGGCCATTACGTTCATACCATAAACCGCTCCTGCATCCTCCTGCTCGGCGATTGCCCATGTACGGGTGTCGAAGAAGCGATGGTTTTCGAAGTTCAGCTCCAGCATGCGCTCGCGGAGAATCATTTTGCGCAGCAGCTCCTTATTCCCCTCAACTTCCGGATATACGTCTTCGATATCGTCCACTCCGGCCCGGTTGCGGATCATGTTCATATACACCAGCGCATTGGTTTCATCCCGATCGGGCTGCTCGTTGAGAGCTTCGGCATAGTTGAGCAGCACTTCGGCGTAGCGGAACAGCGGCCAGGTTATAGCCGTCCACAATGCCTGGTTGCTTCCCAGGGTGGTGCTGTTGAAACTGATGTCCTGGAATTTGAACGGGAGGTAGCCCGTGAGCGAATAGTTGCTGCCTCCGGCGCTCGGACCGGCACCCGAATTTCCGCCGTAGTAGAACTCCACCTTATTCAGCGTGTACGAGCCTCCGATCCATTTCAACCCCTGATAGAACACCGACGTATAGAACCGGGGTTCACGATCGACGTACATATTGTAGGTCGACATGGTCTGGTCCAGAATCGGATGTTTGAAAGACGAGAATCCCCGTTCCGAATAACCCGACGCAGCGTCGATGACCGGCTTTCCGTCAGCCTCGTATCCCGTAATGGGATAACGTCCGTTTTTCATCGCAAAGGCGTCGACCAACTTCTGCGTCACGGCCACTCCGCCGTAAGACGTACCGCCGACACCCCGCGGAATGGTCGCCACCCGGTGGCTGTAACTGGACTTTTGATAGGCAAAGATCAATTCGTTGTTCCAGTTGCGGATAAAAACATTTTTCAGGTCCGTATAAGGATTGCCCGTGTTGATAAGCTCATACTGGTTGAGGTCGATAACGTCCCATGCGGCATCGGCGGCTTTCGTCCATTTGCCGGCATCGGGTTCCTGGGGGAACAGATATTGCCCCTTGGCATTTTTCAGGCCGGCGTACATCGGATTGCCGTTGAACAACGGACGCGCCGAATAGAGCAGCAAACGCGCTTTCAAGGCAAGGGCGGCCCCTTTCGTGGCGCGGCCATAGAAAGTGGCCGACTGTTCCAGCGGCAGGTCCCTGGCGGCGGCGTCACACTCGTTGCTGACCCATTCGACACATTCGTCCCAGGGGTTGCGGTCGACGTCGCGCAGAGCGGGATCGTTGAAATCCACCGGCTTCTCACCCAACAGTACGACAGGGCCATAAAGGCGCATCAGACTGAAATAGTAGTAAGCACGCAGAAAACGCGCTTCTGCGGCCCACTCCTTCACCTCGTCGGGGGTCAGTTCCGGGCAGCGGCCAACGTTGGCGATAAAATAACTGGCTTCGCGGATTCCCTTGTAGTAGTTAAGCCAATACTGGATCTTGTAACTCTTCTGAGTGTCTTCCGAATTCACCGACCACGTCGAATTGTTCGACAAAGCGAACATACGGCTGGGGAAAGCACACGCAGCCTCGTCAGAAGAGGGCGTAAAATGGTTCTGCTGGCCGCTGGGGTCGGTTTCGTTGAATATCCAGCTATACACGTTGACCAGATAGGCGAAGGTCGAACTGTATTTCTCGAAAATATTACCCGACGTGTACGACTCATCGGGCTGGCGATCGAGGTAGGACTCGCATCCGCCTGCCAGAAGCGCCGTAAAACAAAGAATTATGATGCTCTTTTTCATATTATCGTCTTTTTCAGAATTTAGAATGTCAGCGAGAGGCCGATGTTATAGACTTTGTTGTTGGGATAGTTGGCGGCGCCTGTCTGCAAATCGGGGTCCCAAAGTTTGAAATCGCTGAACGTCAACAAATTCATACCCGATATGTAGATGCGCAGACCCTCGATTCTCATTTTGTTCACCCAGGACTTGGGCAGCGTATAGCCGATCTCGGCATTCTTCAACCGGATATAGCTTCCGTCGACCATCCAGAAACTCGACACCTGCTTGTTATTCTCATTGGCAGAGGTGGTCAAACGGGGGTATTTGGCATTCAGGTTCTCCGGAGTCCAATAGTTCCCGACCAGGTCGGTGAAGACGTTGCCCATGGAGATATTGGTCGCCGTGAAAGGCTGCGTATAGGTATTGTTGGCAAAGAAATTGACATTGCCCACTCCCTGAAAAAACACCGAGAAGTCGAAACCCTTCCATTTGACGGAAGCGCCGAAACCATAGGTTATTTCGGGAACATCGGGATACCCGAGCGGTTTGACGTCGTATTCGTCGACCTTGCCGTCTCCGTTCAGATCGAGATATTTGATGTCGCCGGGCTGAACGACTCCCCACGACTGCGTCGGCCAGCCGTCGATCTCTTCCTGGGAGGAGAACAGACCCGCAGCCACCAGACCGAACGTCTGCCAGTTGCTCTGGCCCACCCGATTCATATAGGGCTCTCTCCATGCAGGCTCGTCGTTGTCGACGATGATGTTGTGAGCGTAGGTGAAATTACCGCGCATGGTCAGCTGCACCTGCCCGATCTGCTGATAATATTCGAGCGAAGCGTCGACACCGTGATTCTTCATCTTACCGACATTGATCCAGGGCTGGGTCGACAGACCCGCTATCCCCGGTACGGATTTGGACTGAAGGAAAATGCCGTCGCGGCGTTCCCGGAAATAGTCGGCCTGCATTTTAAGCTTGCCGAAAAGTGAAATTTCGGCTCCCACGTTCAATTTGTAGGCCTTTTCCCAGCCTACTTCGTCGTTGGGCCAGTTACCCAGACGAATGCCGTTGTAGGTGGTGTTCGTGCTTCCGAACTGATAGGACCCGGCACCACTCGTCAGAACCGTTTCGTTGTAAATGAAACGACGGTTACCGCCGATCTTGTCGTTGCCGACGATACCGTACGAAGCTTTGAATTTCACCATATCGAATATGTCCTTCAACGGCTCGAAAAACGGCTCCTCGGAGAGCAGCCAGCCGATGGCTCCCGCCGGGAAAAAGCCGAAACGGTGATTGGGCGAGAAGTTTTCGGAACCGTTGTAACCGAAGTTGCCCTCGATGAAGTAACGGTTGTCGAAGTTATAGGTGATTCGGCCCGCAATACCCTGATGACGGTACGGCAGCGCTTTCTCACTCAGCGTATTCTTCGTGTCGGTGTAGTTCTTCTGCGACTGCTGGTAGAGGAAAAGGGCTCCGACGGTATGCTTGCCGAACGTGCGGCCGTAATTGATGCCGGCCTCCAAATAGAACGAGCGCTGTCCGCTGGCGTACTCCTTATACGTGAGCGTCTCCTGACCGACCACCGTGGGCTCTCCGAAGATCAGATTGCCGTCGTCATCGCGCCCCAGGGCCATGTGCTGAGGAGGCTGCTTGGTACGTTCCAAACTCTGGTGGTTCTGGGCATCGAAAGCCACTTTCACATTGGCGGTAAGTCCCGGGGTGATCCAGGAGCCGAAATCCTGCACGAGGTTGACGGTGGAAGTCGCCGTGTTCCAGAATTTCTCCTTATATCCGCTCTGGGTCAGCTCGTTATAGGGGTTGACCTGGTTGTTGCCCGGACCTGCCAGCGAACCGTCGGAATAGAACAGCGGGAAGGCATTGGGAGCCGTCGACAAAGCGTATTCCCACACTTTCTTCGTATCGCCGCCGGGCTCGTTCTTCCGTTCGAAGGAGGTTCCCAGATTGATATTGAGCTTGGTATGAGGAAATATCTGGACATCGACATTCGACCGGAAGTTGTAACGCTGATAGGCAAGCGACGTGTCGTAGTTCTTCATATTGTCAACCGCGAACAAACCATCCTCGTTGTAGAACGAGCCCGAAATATAGTACTTCGCAATATCTCCGCCGCCGCTCACGCTCAAATTCACCTTTTCGTTCCAGGAATGGTTTTTATAGAGCTCGCCGAGCCAGTCCACGTTGGGATAAAGATCGGGATCGGAGCCATTGCGGTACCTCTCGATCACATCGTCGTCGTAATATTTGCGGCCGGCGGCCTGATTGTACATGTTGGCAAACTGCACCGAATTGAGCATGCTGGGCACCTTCGTCGGCGACACCAGACCTCCTTCCACCGAGAGCGAAACACGGGGCTTGCCGACCTCTCCGTCGCGCGTCGTAATCATCACGACGCCGTTGGCTCCGCGGACACCGTAAATGGCCGTGGCCGAAGCGTCTTTCAGAATCGACATTTCTTTGATATCGTCGACATTGACAAGATCCAAATCGCGCTCGATACCGTCGACCAGAATCAACGGCGACTTGGCCTCTCCGAACGTATTGATACCGCGAATCCAGAACGTAGAACCGGCTCCGGGCTCTCCGGAACGCTGAACCGACACCACACCCGCGAGCTGTCCGGCCAGGTTGTTGGAGATCTTGGCCACCGGAGCTTTAATGTCGTTGATGGCCACCGTGGAAATGGCGCCGATGACACTGCCCTTTTTCTGCCGGCCGTAGCCGACCACCACCACATCGTCGATATCGTTCGAAGACGGTACGAGGTTCACATCAATGGCAGTGCGCCCGCCCACAACGACCTCCTGCGCCTCATAGCGGAGATAGGAAAAGCTGAGTACGAAATAGTTCGAAGGAAAGGTGATGGAGTAAAATCCGTTCACATCGGTACTCGTGCCGATAGAGGTATCCTTCAACCAGACAGTCGCCCCAATCATCGGCTCGCCCGTAACCGCATCCTTCACATAGCCCGTAACCGTCTGCTTTTCCTTTATGGGGGGGGTACAGCGCTCTGTCTCACCTTCTTGGTGAGAATGACATTGAACTGCTGGATGGAAAAATCGATATCCGTCGTCCGCAGCGCAGCGCTCAATACCTCCTCTATCGGAGCGACCATGTCGACCGCAGGGAAAGAGACGGCGTTGATCAGGTCGTCCTGCCACGAAAACCGGTAACTGGAACTGCCCTCTATCTGGCTTATCAACCCGCTCAGGGTCGTAGCGTTACGAACGGTAACCCGGCGTGCATCCTGCGCATGGCCCTCCACGGAAAAAGCGGACAAGGCAATGACGAGCAAAACCGCAAAGCGTTGCAGAAATCTAATAGTCAAGCGTTTTTTCATAATTAAAGTTCATAATTGGTTAAATAGTTAATGAATTGATTGGGTTTGGGTCAAAATATCATTTGTGAATTACAACGGTATCGCCTTTCAGCGTGAACCGGGTGCCGGTCGTGAGCGTGATTACGTTCATGGTGTGCTCCAGATCGTTATTACTGCTTACGGTACCCGTGAATTTAATCTGTCCGAGAGAAGCGTCATCCAGCCGGATTTCGCAACCATACATGTCGGATATCACCTGAATGACCTCATGGAGATCTTCATGTACGAAACTGCGCTCGGCGGTCACTTCGGAAACCTGAATATTGCCATCCGCGCGCGAGTAGGCCACCTGCTGATTCGGGGTCATTCCCACCACCTGATCTCCCGCCACGAAATCGATTATTCCGCTGTGAAGTATCGCCGTGATCTTGTCGTCCTCCTGACGGGCATGAACATCGAACGAAGTTCCCCGCACGACGACCTTCGTTTCCAGAGCCTTCACAACGAAACGCCGGCCATTCGTCTGTTTCACCACATCGAACCGCGCCTCGCCCTCTATGTCCACCTCGTATTTTTTGCCTCCGCCGGCATTGACCGGATATGTTATCCGCGAATCGGGTTGCAGGCAGGCCGTCGATCCATCCGGCAGCGAAACGCTTACGACGCTATTCTCGGCATAAACCTCCTCGAAACGCACTCTGTCCGATGCCTGCTTCAATACGACGAAAGACAAGGCCACGATTACCATGGCCGCAGCGCCGTATGTCGCAATCCGGCGCAGCAGAACGGGAAAACGGCTCTTCGCACGCCGCTCGTTTTCGGCGACACGTTTCCGCAACTGCCGTAAAGAATATTCCACATCGATATTTTTCACTACCTCGGCACAGTTGCAGAGGACGGATATGTAATAAATATCTTCGAGGATTTTTTTATGCTGCTCCGACTCATCGTACCATTCTTCCACCATGGCTTGCTCCGAACGGCTTAACCGTCCTGCCAGAAAATCGATGAGCATGGATTCGTCTATTTCTCTCTTCATAAATTTTTGCTTTTTCATATATACTACGATTATGACGACAAGGTTACTAAACCATCGGCTGCAATTCTTTCGAAAAACAACGGTCGCTCATGCTGCACGGCAAAACGGCCGGCAGCCTGCCCGCAGTCGATCATGTTCGAAAAGAATTTAAAGGAGGATAACGTACGGCTTCCGCGGCCGGATCTTCAGAATTGCCTGTCAGGCCAGGAACCGGCACAAAAAAACGAGGTTGCGATTTGAAAATCGCAACCTCGTCTAAAAACTCTCTTTTTTCACCTCCGGATGTGCGGCAGGTGCACCGCAAACATCGAAAATCAGACCAGTCCGGAGAATCCCATGAACGCCATGGCCAGAATCCCGGCCGTGATCAGCGCGATGGGAATACCCTTGAACGACTTGGGAACGTCCTCGAAGTCGAGACGTTCACGAATGCCGGCGAAGAGCACCAGCGCCAGTGCGAAACCCAGGGCCGTAGCCACCGAATAGGTGACGCTTTGCAGCAGGTTAAACTCTTTCTGGATCATTAGGATCGCAACGCCCAGCACGGCGCAGTTGGTCGTGATGAGGGGCAGGAAGATACCCAACGCCTGATAAAGCGACGGAGACATCTTTTTGAGCATGATCTCGACCATCTGCACCAGAGCCGCAATTACCAGAATAAAGACGATCGTCTGCATGTAGACGATGTCCAGCGGCACCAGCACGTAGGTCTGGATCAGCCACGCCACGACAGCCGCAATGGCCATCACGAAGGTTACGGCGGCTCCCATGCCCATCGAGGTCTCGACCTTGGACGACACGCCCAGGAAGGGGCAGATGCCGAGGAACTGCGCCAGCACGACGTTGTTGACGAAGATGGCGCCGATGATGATTGCAAAATAGGAAATCTCCATAACTATTTCTTGGCTAATTTGTTAAACAATACCATCAGGTACCCGAGCACCAAGAATGCACCGGGAGCCAGCACGAAGATCAGCGGCGTGTAGTCGGCGATCCCGAGGCTGAGGCCGAAGATGGCCCCGCTGCCGAGAATCTCGCGCACGGCGCCCACGACCGTCAGGGCCAGCGTGAATCCCAGACCGATGCCTACGCCGTCCAGTACGGAATCGAAGGCCGAATTCTTCGACGCGAACGCCTCGGCACGGCCCAAAATGATGCAGTTCACCACGATCAGCGGAATAAAGACGCCCAGCGCATCGTACAGCGCGGGAACATAGGCCTGCATCAACATCTGGATAATGGTCACGAACGAGGCGATCACGACGATAAAGGCCGGAATGCGGACCTTGTCGGGAATGATGTTCTTAATGAGCGAGATCACGAGGTTCGACATGATCAGCACGGCCATCGTCGCCAGTCCCATACCCATACCGTTCTCGGCCGAGGTGGTCGTACCCAGCGTGGGACACATACCCAGCACCAGCACGAACGTCGGGTTGTTTTTGACAATGCCGCTCAAAATAATCTGCAACTTATTCATTTTGCCCTCCTTCCTGAGCCGCAGGCTCGTTGGTTTGTCCGGCGGCGGCACCCGCCGTCGCCGTCGCACCGGATGCCACGTCCGTCGGGGCTTCGCCCGACGCTACGCTTTTGTAGGCCATCCATGCACGGTTGATCGCATCGACATAGGCGCGCGACGAGATGGTCGCAGCGGTCAGTGCATCGACATCGCCGCCGTCTTTCGTCACGGCCAGTTTGCCGTCCACGAGTTTCTTGTCCTCGAGTTTCTGCCCTTGGACGCTCCGCAGCAGGACATTGCCCTCGTCGGCCATCTTGGTCCCGAGGCCCGGGGTCTCGGTCTGCTCCAGCACGTTGACGTTCACGACCTCGCCCCCGGGGGTGAAGCCGACCATCAGGCGCACCACGCCGCCGAATCCCTGCTTGGTCATCGACTGCACGGCATATCCGCTCACGGCGCCGTCCTTGGTGGCCGTATAGACCGTAATCGGCATCTCGTCGATCGTCAGCACCTCGGGGGTCGTCGCATCGAATGCCGGGAGCACCTCCGTAAGCGCCGCCTTCGTCGCCGCCTCCTTGGCCGCAGCGATCGGCTCTTCGGTAATCATATTGACGACGCCCACTCCCGCCGAAGCCACGAGGGTGATGCCGAAGAGGACGGCCGTCATGTTCAAAAGTGTACTTTTCATCGTGTCACCTCCGTTATTTCACGCCGAAGCGCTTGGGTTTGACATACTTGTTGATCAGGGGCACGCAGGCGTTCATGATGAGGATCGCAAACGACATGCCCTCGGGATAGGCGCCCCACAGACGGATACACATGGTGATCGCACCGATACCCACGGCGAAGATCACCCCGCCTTTGACGGTCATCGGCGACGTGGAATAGTCCGTCGCCATGAACACGGCTCCGAGGATCGCACCTCCGGCCAGCACATGGAACAACGGCAGCTGCCACAGCGCCGCCTCCGACTGTCCGGAGCAGAGTGCCGCTACAAATGCGAACACAGCCATCGTCACGAGCACCGTCACGGGAATATGCCACGTGATGACGCGCCGCCACAGCAGGTAAACGAATCCGCAGAGCAGTGCCAGCGCGGCCACCTCGCCCAGCGAACCGGGCATGTTGCCCAGCAACAATTCCTGAGCTCCCACCGTCCCGGGAGTCACGATGCCCTGCTTCACGGCGGCCAGCGGCGTGGCGCCCGAAAGGGCGTCGAACGTGCCGTTCACCGGCAGCGGGAAAGTGGTCATCTGCACCGGATAGGCGATCAGCAGGAATACGCGGCCCACCAACGCGGGGTTGAAGGGGTTCTTGCCGAGACCTCCGAAGGTCATCTTGGCGACGGCGATCGCCACGAAAGCGCCCATCACGACGATCCACCAGGGAATCGACGCCGGGAGGTTGAAGCCCAGCAGGACGCCGGTCACCGCGGCCGACCAGTTGGTGACGGTCACCGCACCGCGGACCATGAATTTCTGAATCAGGTACTCGAACGCCACGCACGCCGCCACCGAAAGGGCCGTAACGCGCAGCACGTCCGCTCCGAACACCACGGTCGAGACGACCAGCGCAGGCATCAGCGCGATCACCACGTCGCGCATGATCCGTGCCGTCGACTGGGAGGTCTGAACGTGCGGCGCAGGAGCTACAATGAGTTTGTTTGCCATAAGTTATACTATAATTTTACATTCTTCGTATTATCGGACCGTTCCTGTCATTCCCGAGGTATCGTCCCGCGGCTTACAGCCGCGTTTACAAATCCCACCCCACCCTAAATCCCTCCCTCGGGAGGGACTTACGGCCGCAAGCGGCCGCCGGGCCGGAATCTTCGAAACGGAAATCCACCCTTACTTTTTGGGCGCTGCTGCGGCGCCGCGGGCACGGATAATCCCCATCACGGTCTGTTTTCCGAGACGTATCCAGTCCAGCAGCGGCAGGTACGAGGGGCACGAGGACTGGCAGCATCCGCACTCGATGCACGAAGTAATCATCTGCTGTTCCAACGCATCCCAGCCTTTCTTCTGCGTCATTTTCGAGAGGTAATAGGGTTCCAGACCCATCGGGCAGGCCGACACGCACTTGGCGCATTTGATGCACTGCGCGGCTTCGCGGCGCACGGCTTCGCGCCCCGAAAGAACCGTGATTCCCGAGCATCCTTTCGTGACGGGCGACGCGAGGTTGACCATCGCACGCCCCATCATCGGACCGCCGTTAATCACCTTCGAAGCCTCTTCGGGAACTCCTCCGGCAGCTTCCAGCAAGGTCGAAACCGGCGTACCCATGCGGGTCAGCAGATTCTTGGGCTCCTTCAGGCGCTTGCCCGTGACGGTCACCACGCGCTCGATCAGCGGCATCGACTTCTGCACGGCCCGGTAGACGGCCACGGTCGTCGAAGCATTGCACACCACGGCGCCCACGTCGATCGGCAGTGCGGGCGGAGGCGGCACCTGACGGCCCGTGACAGCCGCAATAAGCTGTTTCTCACCGCCCTGTGGATACATCACCTTCAGCGGCACCACCTCGATGCCCTCATATCCCGCCGCGATCTGCTTCAGGTGCGCGATGGCGTCGGGTTTATTGTTCTCGATGCCGATATAGGCCTTCTCCACGCCCACGGCTTTCATCAGGATCGTCACGCCGACCACCAGTTCCTCGCCGTGCTCCAGCATCGTGCGGTGGTCCGAAGTGAGATAGGGTTCGCACTCCACGCCGTTGATGATGACGCACTCAGCCTTTTTTCCGGGAGGCACCGCCAGTTTCACGTGCGTAGGGAACGTCGCGCCGCCCATGCCGACGATACCGGCATCCTTGATCTTGGCGATGATCTCCTGCGCCGAGAAGGGACACGCTTTCACCAGCGTCTCCGAGCGGTCGATGCCCTCGGCCCAGTCGTCACCCTCGCGCTTGATGGTAATCATCATCTGGCGCAAACCCTGTCCGTTGGGAACCATATCCACGGCCGTGACCGTGCCCGACACCGGGGAGTGGATGTTCGCCGACATGAAGCTGCCGGCTTCGGCGATGAGCTGTCCGGTCAGCACCTTGTCGCCCTTGGCGACCTTGGCCACGGCGGGAGTCCCGATGTGCTGCGCGAGGGGGATCGTCACCACCTCGGGCAGCGGAAGCACCTCGATCGGTTTGGCACAGCTCAGCTTATTTTCCGACGGATGGACTCCGCCCATTGGAAATGTCTTCATAGTTGGAATTCCTTTTTTACGATTCTTTGTTAGCATCAGGCGCATCCCCGGACTTCGGAGCCGCCGCCGGTTTCTCCGCCACAGGGGCCGTTTCGGCCTTGGAAGCCGCGGGAGCTGCCGGAGCGGCCTTCGGGGCTTTGGGCAGCGGGTCCATGCCGACCAGCCGGATGGCGCCCGTGGGACACTCGTTCACGCACTTGCGGCACAGTTTGCACTTCAGCGGGTCGATGTAGGCGAGGTTGTTCTCCACGGTGATCGCGTCAAAGGCGCAGACCTTCACGCACTTGCCGCATCCGATACACCCGGCCTTGCAGGCCTTCATCACCACGGCGCCCTTGTCTTTCGAGACGCACGACACATAGACCGCACGGTTCTTGGGCCACTTCTTGCGCAGCTCGATAATCATCTTCGGGCACGCTTTCACACAGGCGCCGCAGGCCGTACACTTGTCCGCGTCGACCTCCGGAAGCCCCGTTGCAGGATTGATGTGGATAGCGTCGAAAGCACAGGCCGCGACGCAGTCGCCGAACCCGAGGCATCCGAACGCACAGCCCGTTTCACCCACATAGAGCGACGAAGCCACGGCGCACGACTTGGCACCGTCGAAGTCGTTGGTGCGGGGGCGCTTTTCGCACGTGCCGCCGCAGCGGACGGTCGCCACCTCGGGCTGCTTTTCGGCAGCGGCCTTTCCGAGATATGCGGCCACAACTTTCATGCAGTCGCCGCCGCCCACGGGGCAGAACAGCGACGAAATGTCGTCCTGCCTGACCAACGCATCGGCCATGCCCCGACAGCCGGCGAATCCGCAGCCGCCGCAGTTGGCGCCGGGGAGCATCTTCTCCACCTCGTCGATGCGCGGGTCCTCGTCGACCCGGAACTTCTGGGCCACGAAATAGAGGATCACCGCCGAGAGCACGCCCAGCGCACACAGCGTCAGGATCGTGTAAAGTAATACTTCCATCAGATTTTAGTTATTGTAAATTGAATTGTGTGTTCGATTTTCGTGCGGAAGAGCCACAGCACGAAATAATAAACGCCCACGCCGGCGATTGCCGCGAGGGCGCCTGCGCCTTCACTCCATCCCATGCCGGCAATGGCGGCCACGAGCACCGCCATGAGCACCGCCAGCGCGCCGACATAAGCCAGCACGACGGCCCGCATGCCCGCACTGCGGCGCACACCGACTGTCACGGCATCGCCCGCCGCATATTCCGCGGCCCCGGGGGTCGCCACCGTGACGATCTTGTCCTGGGCTTCGGCCAATCCGCACGCCTGACGGGCCTTGCAGCTTCCGCAGGCGCTCCGGGAGGTGATCCGCACATAGACCGTGTCGCCTTCCGTGCGTTCCACCACGCCGCTGTGTTCGATCAGTTCCGCCACGCCGCTAATCTCCGTATTTATTGGTGAGGGGCATCAGCCGCTCGTGCCCGAAAGTGCACGACGACAACCGCAGCACGGGCGGGAACTGATAGCGTTTCTTCTCGTTGTGCATGATCATCGCATGGATCTTCTCCACGACCTCCGAATCGAATCCCGCGTTGACGATCTCCTCGCGGTGCTGCCCCTCCTCGATCATGCGCGTCAGAATGGCGTCCACCACCTCGTAGGGCGGCAGGATGTCGCTGTCCTTCTGCCCCGGATGAAGCTCCGAGGAGGGTTCCTTCGTCAGGATGCTTTCGGGGATCGGGTTGCCCTGCGTACGGTTGATGTAGCGGGCCACGTCGTACATTTCGCTCTTGTAGAGGTCTCCCGTGGGGCTGAACGCCCCCGCCGTGTCGCCGTAAAGCGTGCAGAGCCCCAGGGCGTTCTCGCTCTTGTTCGAGGAGTTGAGCAGAATATAGTCCGTCTTGTTCTGCAGGGCCATCAGCAGCACCGTGCGGATGCGGGTCTGGATATTCTCCTCCGTGGCGTCGAACTCCGTGCCGCCGATGACGGGCTTCAGGGTGTTCACCACGCTGGTATAAATTTCGGAAATGGGAATGACGTTGTATTCGATGCCGAGGTTGCAGGCCAGCTCCTTGGCGTCCTCCACCGATTCGTCGGACGAGAACGGCGAGGGCATCAGCAGCGCCCGGACGTTCTCCGCACCCAGCGCATCGGCGGCGATGCAGGCCACCACGGCCGAGTCGATACCGCCCGAGAGACCGATCGAGGCCTTCTGGTAACCGTTCTTGCGGAAGAAATCCCGCAGTCCGCAGCGGGCCGCTTCGTAGACCAGCCGCGTGCGGTCGTTGTAGGTCGAGGGGATCGCAATCGGCTCCGCTTCGGCTTTCGTGTCGAAAATCTGGAAATCCTCCTCGAAGTTCTTCATCATCAGCACCACTTCGCCGCGGCCGTTCATCACCCCCGACGTGCCGTCGTAAACGATGTCGGTCGATCCGCCCACCTGATTGACCAGCACGAGGTTCTTGCCCTCGACAAATGCCAGGTGACGCATCATTTCATAGCGGTAAGTCATGGTTCCCTTGCCGTATTTGCGGGCGTTGATCGAAATGACGGTCTCGACCGACTGGTCGAAATCGTGCTCGCGGCTCAGGTCGTCGCCCACGATGATGGCGCACTTGTGGCCTTTGATCGTGGCGTACTCAAATCCCTTCGAAGGGGTCAGGAAACCCATCTCGCGGCGCGCGGTGATGTATTTCTTGCCGACATAGCGCAGCACCTTGCGGTCCTGAATCAGCGCCGCGGCGCTGATCGTGCCGTTGTTCGTGAGGATCGGCAGTCCGACGATGGCGGCAATGCCGTCGCAGCACGAGGCGATCTCGACCAATGCGTCCTCGCACAACTCGAGGAAAGTCGTTTTCCGCAGCAGGTCGAAGGCAGGAGTCCCGCTCACGGCCTGTTCGGCGAAGATCACCAGGTCGGCGCGCTGTGCTTTCGCTTTGTTGATCGAATCGATGATCTTGGATGCGTTGCCGTCCACATCTCCGATCGTGTAATTCAACTGGGCAATAGCTATTTTCATGGCAACAATTTAAGTCGGAGCAATAGAGCTTTGCAAAGTTAAGGATTATTTGCAAAACTCGGAAGAAATTTCGGTGTTAATAAATTAACATTCTTTCATTTACAAAATATTTAAAAAACAAAACGAAAGGCTCCCGGAAAACCGGAAGCCTTTCGCCATTCTTATCGTCTCTATTCCTGCGGTTCGTCGGGATCGGCCACCAGGATACGGCCGCAATACTCGCAGATAATGATCTTCTTACCCTGCCGGATATCCACCTGACGCTGGGGCGGAATGCGGTTGAAGCAGCCTCCGCAGGCGTCGCGCTTTACGGTCACCACGGCCAGTCCGTTACGGACGTTGCGGCGGATACGGTCGTAAGCCGACAGCAGGCGCTCGTCGATCTTCGCCTTAACACCTTCGCCCTGCACGGAATATTCCGCCACCAGCGGCGCCGTCTCGGCTTCGATACCCTCCAGCTCGGCCTTCTTGGCCCCGAGGTCCGCCAGACGCTCCTTGCTCTGCGCCTCGGCCTCCTCCAACTGTGCCTTTTTGATCTTCACGCCGGCAGCATACTCTTTCAGGCGCTTCTCGGCCAGCTCGATCTCGAGCTCCTGATACTCGATCTCCTTGGTGATGGCATCGAACTCGCGGTTGTTACGCACGTTGTTCTGCTGCTCCTTGTAGTTGCCGATCATGATCTTGGCCTGATCCACCTCGCGCTTGCGCTGCTTGGTGAGCGTGTTGAGCTCCTCGATCTCGGCGTTGATGTGCTCGATGCGGGTCTTCATCCCGGCCATCTCGTCCTCGAGATCCTGCACCTCGAGCGGCAGTTCACCTTTCACCTTGTTGATTTCGTCGATCTTGCTGTCGATCTTCTGCAGCTCGTAGAGCGCCAGGATCTTCTCCTGCATCGAGTAATCAACCTCGGCCGTCTTTTTTTGTGTTGCCATATAATGTACTGTATAGTTTAGACTTACACCAGATAATTCACCGGATTGCGAGAGCGTTCACTCTTGCGAACCGCAAAGGTACATAAATTTTTCGATAAAATATCAAATAATAGCTCAATTGCGCAATATTCGCTCTCAAAATGGCCTATATCTGCTACCGTGAGGACTTTATCGGGTGTCATGAAGTCGTTGTACTTCAGGTCTGCGGTGATGTAAATATCGGCCCCTGCGCGGCGTGCTTCGCCGATCAGCGAAGCCCCGGCGCCGGTGCAGACCGCCACGCGGCGCACTGCGGAAGTCGCCGTGTCGCTGTACCTTACGACCTTCACGCCGAGTTTTCGCCGGATAAACTGCATAAACTCCACGGTGTCAACGGCTTCTGGAAGTTCGCCCACTACGCCGAATCCCACGCCCTCGCCGGCTTCCGAGGGTTGCAGCACCCCGAGGTTTCCGACGCCCAGTATTTCGGCCAACCGCCAGCTCATCCCTTCGGGGGCGCTGTCGAGGTTGGTGTGGCAGGCATAGAGGGCGATCCGGCTGCGGATGGCCCGCTCGACACACCGCTGCACGGGGTCCGCCGAATTGAAACGTTTGAGCGCATGGAAGATGATCGGATGGTGTGTCAATACGATATCGCACCCCTCGGCTTCGGCCTCGTCCAGCACCTCTTCGGTCACGTCCACGGCCAGCAGGGCCTTGTGGACCTCGTCGTCGGGACGCCCGACGATAAGTCCCGCATTGTCATACGACTCCTGCCACCCAAGCGGGGCGAAGCGTTCGATGACTTCGGTTATCTGACTGATCTTCATAGGATTTTCCTTAAAATAACGATTGTTCGTAGAACGCAAACAGCTCCTTGTGCTCGACCTCCTCCTTCTTGCGGCGGGGCTTGCGGACCGTGCGCTTGGCAACCGCCTGCCCGGCGTCGGAAAGCTCCTCGCCCGTCGACTCGTCGATCTTCACCACGGCCTTGGCCCGGCGGCGCACGGGGGCGGCTTCGGAATCACCGGCGGTCTCAGCCGTGGCATCCGCATCGGCCACGATCTCCCCCGCTCCGGCTTTCAGGTCCTCGCGGACCTCGACCAGCAGGGCCCGGATGCGCTGCAAACGCTCCATCAGTTCGGCATCACGGTTCACACCGCTCTCGGCAGGCCCCTTGCGGAGCGCCTTCTTGGCTCCTTCGAGCGTCATGCCGCGCTCTTTGACCAAATGGTAGATCAGCTTCAGGTTCTCGACGTCCTGCGGCGAGAAGAGGCGGTTGCCCTTCTTGTTGCGCTTGGGGCGGAGGATGGAGAACTGCGACTCCCAATGGCGGATGAGCGACGTATTGACGTCGAACATTTCGGCCACCTCGCCCATCGAATAGTAAAGTTTATCGGCCATATCTATTGTTTTATAATTCGCAACGAATTGGGGTACATGTTGTTGACCCGCGCACCGATTCGTTTGGCAAACCCCAGCGCACGTCCCCGCGAGCAGACGAGGTTCACCCCTTCGGCCAGCCCTGCGGCGGCGATGTCCTGCTTGCGCAGGAAACGCAGCGCCTCCTCCCCGTCCAGCTCCGCGACGGGCACCGCTTCGCGGCAGAGTCCGTCGAAGAACGCCAGCGCGGGATCGGGTTTCAGCACTCCTTTGAATACCTGCCCCATCGCCACACCCGAATAAATGACGGGCAGCGCCTCGGACAAGGCCCGGACGGCATCTGACTGCGCGGCATACCACGCATAAAGCGTATCGGCAACCTGTGCGAAACACATTCGGTCCGGCTCCCGGACCCAGCGGGCCAGTTCGCCGACGCCCTTACGGTCCACCGCCGCAAATACCGTGCGCCGCGCCCTCGGGGTGCGCATGCGGCCCCCGGCGTCGAACGATTTGCGGGCCACGGCGGCGAAGAACCCCTCCCCGCAAGCCCTGTGGGGATAGAACCGGAACGTCCGGAACGCTCCGACACGGCCGCAAGCGATGCCCCACGCATCCTCCACGGCGATCTCGTCCGATTCGGCGACCTCTTCACCGGCCCATGCGAGCATCCGCTCCAGCGAACCCTCGTCCTCGTCGCGGTTGAACGTACAAGTGCTGTACACGAGCGTTCCGCCCGGTTTCAGGGCCCGCCACGCCTCGCGCAGAATGTCGTCCTGACGCGACGCGCACTGTTTCACATTCCCCTCGCTCCACTCCCCGCGGGCTTCGTCGTCCTTGCGGAACATCCCCTCGCCGGAGCAGGGAGCGTCCACGGCCACGATATCGAACCACGCCTCGAAATCACCCAGCAAACGGGGTTCGCAGGTCGTGACGGCCACATTGCCCGTGCCCCACTTGCGCACGTTGTCCGCAAGCACCGCGGCACGGCGGCGGTCGATCTCGTTGGCGACGACCAGTCCGTCGGGTCCCGCCAGCGAGGCGTAAAGCGTCGTCTTGCCGCCCGGAGCCGCACACAGGTCGAGGATGCGGGCCCCTTCGGCCCCGGCATCCGCCAGCAGGTGTCCCACGAACTGCGACGAAGCCTCCTGCACGTAATAGGCCCCGGCATGGAAATCGGGGTCGAACGTAAAGGGCGGGCGCGCGGCAAGATAATGCCCGTCGCGGCACCACGGCACCTGTCCGGCGATCTCCAGCGCGGGCAGCGCACCGGGAACCGCTTTCGCGGGGTTGATCCGCACCGATACCGGCGGCTCCCCGTCGAGCGCGGCGCAGAGAGCGCGTCCCTCGGCCTCACCCAAGTCGCACAGGACCCGTTCGACGAATTTCGCAGGCAGCGTCATCCTCAGCGTTTCTTGGCTTTGATCGCATCCAACCGCGCGCAGATTTTCTCCAGCACGGCCGGGTCCGACACGAAATCCTCGTGATCCTTGTCGACGACGAGCACTTCGCCTCCGTAAAGGTTCTCGATCCAGTTATTGTATTTGTCGTTCAGGCGCTTGAGGTACAGCTCATCGATGTTCATCTCGTACTCGCGGCCGCGCTTGCGGATTTGCGAGATGAGCGTCGGAACGCTCGCCTTGAGGTAAATCAGCAGGTCGGGCTTGGGGATGAGCGTCGTGACCAGTCGGAAAATCTTCATGTAGGTCTCGATGTCGCGCGTAGCCATCAGCCCCATTTCATGAAGGTTGTCGGCGAAGATGTGCGCATCCTCGTAAATCGTGCGGTCCTGGAAAATCACTCCCGAACGGCAGTCGGCCAGCATGTCCATCGTCTGCTGGATGCGGCTCCCGAGAAACGAAATCTGGAGGTTGAACGCCCAGCGGTTCATGTCCTCGTAAAAATCGCCGATGTAGGGATTGTCGCACTCCTCGAGGTAGCACTTGGCGTCGTAGCGCTTCGTAAGGATTTGGGTCAGCGTGGTTTTCCCGCTCCCGATGTTTCCGGCTATGGCAATGTACATAGTAGTATAGGTATTTGTTTATCTCTCCACTCCGGCCGGCTCCGCCTGAAAAGTCGCCAGTTCGTCGGCCACACGGCGGTCGTTCACGAGCCGCGGAACCTTGTTCTTCCCCCGCGCGCGCATCCACGCGAGGAACGTCCCGCGCTCCACGACCGTCAAACGCTGCCGCTCGAGCGTGGTCCGGCGCTTGGCGTCGTAGTCCGAATTGACGGACCTCAGCTCCTCGTCCAGCGTCTCGGCGAAACGTTCGCGGCTGTCGGGCTCGCGTTCGAACTCCACGATCCACTCGTGGGCTCCGCGTTCGCGCAGCGACATGTAGCACGGCGCGACGCTGTATTCGCTCACCACAGCCCCGGTCTTGCGGCAGGCCGCCAACAGGGCATGTTCGGCGTTGTCGACGATCAACTCCTCACCGAAAACGTTGATATACTGCCGCGTGCGGCCCGCAAAGCGGATGCGGTAGGGATTCGTCGAGGTGAACTCCACCGTATCGCCGATCTCGTAGCGCCACAGGCCGTTGTTCGACGTGATGAGCACGGCGTAAACCTTTCCGCACTCCACGCCCTCCAGCGGCACGACCTGCGTCCCGTTGCGGAACTCGAAGAAAGTGCCGTAATCGAGCATCAGCAGCATGTCGCTGCGCGCGGGATCGTCGGCCATGGCAAAAAAGCCCTCCGAAGCGTTGTAAGTCTCCATGTATTTCATCCGCTCCGAGGGGATCAGTTCCTCGAACGTCGTCCGGTAGGGTGCGAATTCCACGCCCCCGTGGGCGAACATCTCCAGGTCGGGCCACACTTCCAGCAGGTTCCGCTTGCCGGTGTATTCCAGCACGCGGCGCATCATCGCCAGGTTCCACGACGGCACGCCCGCAAAGGCCGTGATCCGTTCGCCGACGCACTCGCGGCAGATCGCCTCGACCTTCGCGTCGAAATCCGGGATGATCGCCGTCTCGGTCCGCGGGGCCCGGAACCAGCCGCTCCAGAACGTCGTCTCGTGGATCAGCAGCGCCGAAAGGTCCCCCACCAGGTTGCGTCCCTCACGGCTGCACGAGCCGCCCAGCGTCAGGGTCTTGCCTTCGAAAACCCGCGACTTGGGGAAGTTGGACGAAAAGACCGTCGCCACGTCGCGCATGCCCAGCGTATGGTTCCACCACAGCGACTCCATCGTCACGGGGATATATTTGCTACGGTCCGAGGTGGTGCCCGACGAGCGTGCGAACAGCGATACCCGGCCCGGGTAGGTGACGCTCCGCACCCCCTCCATCATCCGTTCGATGTAAGGTTTGAAAGTCTCGTAGTCGAACGTCTCGACCTGCGACTGGAACCGCTCCACCGAACGGATATGCCGCAGGTCGTAGCGGTCGCCGAACTCCGTCAGCCGCCCCCGGCGCAGCAGCCGGCGGAACATCCGTTCCTGTGTTTCGACGGGGCGGCGGCGGAACCGGTCGATCGACCGTTCGCGCTGCGAGAACCACGCCCTGAGAATTATGCTTCGGAAAGACACGCTGCTCAATTAAAGTAATAACCGACCTTTCCCACAGCCCCCGGCATGGCGAAGACCACCACCCGGTCGTAGGGATTTATCTCCATGTTGTCCACCGCGATGAAAACCTTGTCGCCGCGGACGATGCCCCCGATGATCGTGTCCTCAGGCAGCCCGAGGTCTTTGATCCGGGACTTCGTAGCCGGGGAGTTGGGTTTCACGATGAATTCCAGCACCTCGGCGTCGCTGCCCGTCAGGCATTTGATCGCCTGCACGTCGGTCGACATCGTGAAGCGGAAGATGTTCGACGCCGTCACCAGTTTCTTGTTGATGATCGTGTCGATGCCGATCGACTCGGCGAGGTTGATATAATTCATGTTCTCGACCTCCGCGATGACCTTCTTAACCCCCATGCGTTTGGCGAGCATCGCCGCCAGGATGTTGGTCTCGCTGCGGCCCGTCACGGCCACGAAAGCGTCCATATTCGCAAGCCCCTCCTCCATCATGGTATCCGTATTGCGACCGTCCTCATTGATAATCAGCGTCTTGTCGAGCATCTCGGCCAGCCGGTAGGCCTTGTCGGCATTGTAGTCCACCAATTTGATGTTCACCTCGTCCTGCAGCTCCGTGGCGATGCGGATGCCGATGCGCGAACCGCCGAGAATCATCATGTTTTTGATCTCAATGTTGGACTGTCCCGAGAACTCCATCACCTCCCTGACGGCATCCTGCCGGGCGATGACATAGACCATGTCGCCCTCCATGAACTGCTCGCCCTCGCGCGGAATGATCGTCTGCCCGCCGCGCGTGATAGCCACCGTGCGGTAGCTCAGCGGCGTCTCGTCGGCGAAACCCGTGAGCACCTGCCCCACCAGCGGCGAGGCCGGTTCGAGGCGGAAAACCACCAGCGAAAGCTTGCCGCTCGAGAAATCGACGTACTCCGTGGTCGAAGTGTGTCCCAGCAGGTTGATGACCTCGCGGGCCGCGACCTTCTCGGGATAGAACAGGTAGTCGATGCCCATGTCAATGAACATCTCCTTGTTATTGGGTTCGAGGTATTCGTTGTTATCGATGCGGGCGATGGATTTCTTGGCCCCGAGCTTCTTGGCCAGCATCGCCGCCACGACGTTGGCGTTCTCCTCGTGGTTGACAGCGATGAACAGGTCGCACTTGCGCACCGAAGCCTTTCGCAGCACGGCGAAGATCGTCGAATCGCCCTCGACCGTAATCACGTCGGCCAGGCTGCTCACTTCGGAGAGCAACTTCTGATCGCCGTCGATGATGGTGATGTCGTGGCCGTTGCCGCTGAGCATCCGCGCCAGATGGCTGCCCATCTCACCCGCACCCGCTATCACGATTTTCATACTTGCGTCAATTTAGTCTGCACAATACGCCCTCCGGAAAGGATGGGCAACATTTTTGCAATTTATCTTACAAATGTATACATTTGTCCCGGAAACCCCAAATTTCGGGCACTAAAAAACTGAATCTCATGCCAACCTGGTTAATCGTCATACTGTGTGCCGTCGCGGCCGTCGGGCTGTTCGTCGTCGGCATGTCGCTGACCCTGATGATCAAGGGCCACCACATCGACTCCGAAATATCGACCAACAAGAACATGCAACGGCTGGGCATCAAATGCGCCGTGCACGAGACCCGCGAGGCGGACGGCGGAGCCGATTGCTCCGACGGACAGCCCGCAGGTTGCTCGGGCAACTGCGGAGCGTGCGACATCGAGGCCCACGAGGCGGGAAAATAGCGCCTTGCACGGAAACAGGAGAGGAGCCTCTTGGGGCTCCTCATTTTTTCTACAGCTTGCAGAATTTCGAGCGGCAGACGAACCACGGGTTGCGGAGATCCGGCTCGTTATAGAGCAGCTCCCCGTCGCCGGGCAGTGTGCGCGTGCTTCCGCCGGCTTCGGCGAGGATCAGCTCCCCGGCCGCGGTGTCCCACTCGTAGGTGTGCGTCGTGCGGACGTAGTAATCGACCCGGCCCTCGGCCAGCAGGCAGAATTTGTAGGAGCTGCCCTGCTCCACGACCTCCAGGTCAGGGTGCATTTCGCGCAGGCAGGCGATGTGTTCGTGGGTTTCGGGAGTCTGGTGCGAACGCGACACGGCCACGACGGGATGTTCGTGCCCCGCCTCCGAAGCGAGCGGCAGAGCCGTCCAGCCCTGCACGATCTCGTCGTACGTGAAGGCCGCAGCAGCGTCGGGCGCGATGTGTTCTTTGAGGAAAGCGCCCCCGCCGCGCCCCGCCACGTACATCTTTTCGAAATAGGGAACATAAATAACCGCCCCCATGCAGACGTTGTTCTCCATCAGGGCGATGTTCACCGTAAATTCGTTGTTGCCTTTGATAAATTCGACCGTGCCGTCCAGCGGATCGACCAGCCAGTAAAGCTCCCAGTTGCGGCGCTCTTCGTAGCGCATCTCCCGACCCTCCTCCGAAAGGATCGGGATGCGTGTGGTGCCGAGGTATTCGCGGATGGTCCGGTGGGCCACACGGTCGGCCACCGTGATCGGGGTATTATCCTCTTTGAGACTTATATAGTAATCGTCGAGATTCTTGTATACGTTCATGATCGAAGCTCCGGCTCGGACCGCTGCATTGAACAGAGGCGGCAGCAGATACATTCTCACCTTGTCGTTAATCATCGTAACTCTTATTTTGGGGTCGGATACTTTTATTGCCATGGTAAAGGTAACAAGAATTTATGATATGGTGAAATATTTCGATTCCTTAATAGTAACGGAAAACACGCCGTATTGGTATGAAACGTCGGAGCCCGGACCGGGCCGTTCCGGACACGGCCCGCGAGGCGCATGCGGCGGCAGTCCAGACCAGCGCGACGGTCACGACGGCGGCCGCAGCCGTCCACCATCCGGCAGCGACCGACAGCCCGAACGCCACGGCCAGCGACAGCGCCGGAAGGAGAAGCCACCGCCGGGGCACGCGCCGTCCGGCTTCGGGCGGCGCCAGCAGCGGCTCCCACAGGGTTCTCCGCCTGCCGCGCGGGATTTCCCGCAGGGGCCGCATCCCGAAACCGCCTGCGGCGATCAGCGCCTCGCGGCTCAGGAGCACGGCGGGTTCGCCCAGATGCGAGCGCACGAGGTCGAGTGTTCCGGGCGGTTCCGAGCCCAGCTCCGCAACGAGGCGTTCGACGGCCCCGGGAACCAGGTATTGCCCCGCGCCGACCGGAAGCAGGTAGTCGTAGGTGGCCACGGCGGCGGCCGCGTCGAAATCGCCCGCGGCGCCGTCGAAAGCCCGGTCGACGAGCACCAGCCGCCGGAAGCACCGCTTGCGCGAACGCCCCAGCGCCCGCACCCCCGCGACCTCCAGTTCTCCCGTAGGGGCCCACTCGACACGGATCATGCGGTAGCGGGCGGCCAAGGCGCGGAACTCGGCAGTCTGGCGCCGGGAGTCGAACACCGCGACCACCTCATAACGGGAATATTCGGACGAAAGCAGATTTTCGAGTTGTGCGGGATCGGTCACGCCGCTGCAAAGGACCGAAATACCGATGCCGTCAGGAGCATCGCTGTACGCGGCGCGTGCAGCGGCGGCCAGCAGGCGCCGTTCCCGGGCCCGCAGAATGAGCAGCAGCAACGTGCAGGCGCACACCGCCGCTGCGGCGAAAAACAGCAGCAGGGCGAGCTTCATGCCAGGGAGCGTTTATAGGATTGCACGAGCGATTCGCAGTAGGAGCGTTCGCGGCTGGCGTCGAAAAGCCGGCGGAGAAGCCCCGGAGAGTACCCTTCGGCGGCCATGTAACGCATCAGGGCCTTGCGTTCGGCGGAGCTCATCACGGCCAGCCGGCGGCTGACGCGGCGGCGTGTCAGCGGACGCCGCAGGGCGCAGAGCGTGTAAAGCGCCTCGCGCCCCAGTTCCGGGACTTCATCCCCGGCCACGATCCGCAGCAGTTGCGGCTCGGCCTCCTCGATACCGAACTGCCGCACGATGCTCAGCCCCACGATCCGCAGGTTGCGGCAGGGAGATTCCACGAGCGGCCCGTAGGCGATCGGCAGCATGCCGCGCCGCAGCAGGATCAGGATCTCCCCCACCTCGCAGGCCGAGAAGGGCGCGGGATATTCGGCCATCAGCCGCAGGGCTGCCGAAGGGTCGGCCGCCAGTTGCACCATCAACGCCTGAAACCGGACCCGGCGGTTGCGGCTCCGGACGTAACGCGCCGCACGGGCCGCTACGGCACCGTCGAGCGGCATGCGGGCCAGCAGCATCAGATTGCGGGCCCGGCGGCAGCCGAAGGTACGGCGGACACGGCCCAGCAGCCAACGGTCGAGGCCATAGGCCGAAACGACGCGCCGCAGGGGTGCGGTATCGAGCCCGTAGGTCACGCCCGTCAGTCCGGCGACGGTCTCGGCGAGCAGACGCCGCGCCCCGGCGCGGCGGATCATCGGGAAGCGCGGCACGGGCCCCTCGCCCGAGAGCAGGTAGAGCATCAGGATACGCAGGTACCTGCTCCCCAGCACGGCATCGCGGCCGCACCGGCGGCGGGCCCGGAGCTCCGAGGCGCACAACGCCCCGAGCAGTGCGGCCGTGGCGAGTGCCGTAAGCAGCGTATAGGCGATCAGGAGTCGTTCGGTCATAACTGTCGGTTCAAATCGTTGGCGACCTTCATCCGCAACCGCTGCAAGCTCACGGGAAAGGTCAGGTATTGATCGACGCCGCACTCCAGCAGGCTCAGCACCGACTGCTCGGCCTGTTGCCACGCCACGACGTAGACCAGCGGCTTCCGCAGTCCCGGAGGGCGCAGGATGCGGACCACGTCGCGGCCCGAAAAGAAGAGCGAAGTGCCCACGACGATCACCAGGTCGAAAAGCATGCGCCGCGACAGGCGCTCCATCGCAGCCACCCCCGGTGCGCAGCGCACGTCGGCCCGCATGCCGGCAAGCGACAGGCGGATCACGTCGCACAGGAACTCCTCTTCGGATACGATCAATATTCGGTGCATGGGCGTCACGCCGGCTTTGCCGGCCGGGGATGCCCCGCCCAAAACCGTGCCAGAGCCCCGCGGAGACAAAAAAAGTTGCCGGACAGCTTGTTTATAAGATAAATATGCGTATATTTGCACTCCGAATTTATGTTCACATACATAATCGAATTAAATGTACGTTATAGTAGAGATTGCAGGTCAGCAATTTAAAGCTGAGAAAGGTCGGAAACTTTATGTCCACCGTCTTCAGGGCGAAGAAAATTCGTCCGTAAGTTTCGACAAAGTCCTGCTCACAGACAACGACGGTCAGGTTAAAGTCGGTGCACCTGTAGTGAAAGGCGCCGCAGTGAAGTGCAAGATCCTCAAGCATCTGAAAGATGACAAGGTTCTGGTGTTCAAAAAGAAACGTCGCACGGGCTACCAGAAGTGCAACGGTCATCGCCAGTACCTCACCCAGATTCTCATCGAGGAGATCGTTGCATAAACCTTTAAAAACTGAATCAACATGGCACACAAGAAAGGTGTAGGTAGTTCGAAGAACGGCCGCGAGTCGGAAAGCAAGCGACTCGGCATCAAACTTTTTGGCGGTCAGTTCGCAAAGGCGGGCAACATCATCGTTCGTCAGCGCGGAACCGTGCACAACGCCGGTGAAAACGTAGGCATCGGTAAGGATCACACGCTCTTCGCCCTCGTGGACGGAACCGTAGAGTTCTGTAAGAAAGGCGAAGGCAAGTCTTACGTGAGCGTATCTCCGCTGAGCGAGTAGCTCCAGCGTCACAGAGTATAAGAAAACGGCTTCCCTCGAGGGAAGCCGTTTTCTTTTCGGGTAACAGCCCTCCCCCGACGGGCCTTGTTCCGGATAAAAAAGGGGCGGCGAACAATGTTCCGCCGGAATGATCCCTGCATTGCCTCGCGCAGTCGCCGTGCGGCCTGAGCCGCAGCGGCGGCCGGGAAATCCGGCGGGCAGGAGATACAAAAAGCCCGCTTCCGGAATTATCGGAAGCGGGCCTGCACCGGACGTATCCGGAACGATTATTTCTTGGCCGGGGCGGGTACGGCGCGGAATTCGGCGATGACTTTCTTGTCGTCGTAGAATTTCAACTCCGAGCCTTTAATCTCGTAGCTGTCCACCTCGTCGAGCATCTTCACGAAAGCATCCTCGTACTGCATATCGGGGCAGGCCATCCGGGTCATGCCCAGGTTCTCGAACGACAACTCCCGGCCCTTCAACTCGTACTTGCCGAAGAAACGGTTGCAGTTGGTGCGTCCGGCCACCATCGTGTCGGCGGCATTGAACTCCAGGGTGAAGAAATCATCCTCGGCGGTGACGGCCTTCTCGGGAATGGCCTCCATCTTGGCGAGTTTCCACTGGGTGCCCTCCAGCGGCAGGGCTTTCTGCTGCGAGCCGCCGCAGGCGGTCATCGCTCCGAGCAGCACGGCGGCTGCGAAAATCTTTTTCATCATCTCAAAAACATTTATTAACAGAATGATCCATTCAAAATACGCGCCAAACGGCAATTGCCATCGCACGGCGGATTCCGGCGAAGCATGCTCTCATCACACCTGCAGGACGATTCCGCCCGACAAAGATAGGCAATAATATCTGGACGGTCAACCCGCAAAGGGGTAAAAAAAGCCGCCCGGATTGCCGGGCGGCGTAAAACAATGATGGAAAAGGCTTTATTCTGCTTGTTTGGTGAGTTTGATACCGAGTTCGAACTTGGTGCTGTTGTCGAAAATATCGGTGACGAATTTCAGAATATCCGCCTTGGCAATAGTCATCGTTTCATCCATCGACACCCCCTCATCAGGTACCAGTTGTCCGATCAGGTCGGCCAGAAGCCCCCGGAAAGGCAGAATCATTTCCCGGTCGACATAGAGCGTCAGCATATCCCCCTCGACCGTGTATTTGAACGGAACGGCAAAAATATCCTTGTTGCTGACCAACCCCAGTTTGTACTGGGAGATCATCTCCTCGATCATCGTACAGATCGGCTTCCCGAGCGTTCCGGGATCGATTTTCGAAATGAACTCCTTGCTGACGGTCAGGTAGAGTTTGCTGTTCTGCGTATAGTAGCGGACAGCGTCGGCAGGAACCATCGGCAGTGTCGCGGCATCGGGGAACGTGAACACCTCCTCGCTGAAAGTGGGATTGAAAATGTCTGCAATCCCGTTTTCCAGCGTCACCGAACGGTATTTCGCTCCGACACGTCCGTCGTTCTGCAATTCAAGACCGACGAGGCCCTGGGCATAGTACGCTCCGCCCATCATGGGCAGCATGGCTTCAATCAGTTCCCATCCGATCGCATTGTCCGGATCGCCGTTCAAAGGCAACGAAGGAGCCCCCTTCTCATTCCACTCGGTCGAGAGGAAAATGCCGAAATCGTAAGCAGCCTGGTCCACCCGGGGAACATAACTGCCGATCAGTTCGGATTCAAACGGTTTGGGACCGTCCCCGTCGTCATCGTTACAGGCTGTAAAGGCAAATGCCGTCGCAGCAACGGCCAGCAGCATCGCTGCACGCATAAAAATGTTTTTCATCATAAAAGGAGTATTTAGAATTCTATTTGCCGTGTAAAATTACCGCTAAGGTATCTTACGGGCAAATAAATTCAATCGGGGGGGGGAAAGCGACAACGAAACGGGAGGTTTTCATCACGAACCTTTTTGCCGGAGGCCGAAAACAGGCCGCCGGCGCAAAAAAAGCCGCGGCATTGCTGCCGCGGCCTTCACCTATTATTTAATGGAGATATCAGAACTCCATCTTCGAAAGACGGACATAGCCGTTGTAACGCCACTTGGCGTTTTCCTCGGCAGCGGCGAACAATTCGTCGGCCTCGGCGGGGAACGACTTCTGGAGCGAGGTGTAACGAACCTCCTTCATCAGGAAGTCGCGGAACTTCGACCAGTCGGGCTCCTTCGAGTCCAGCACGAACGGGTTCTTGCCCTGCTCCTCGAGCATCGGGTTGTAGTGCCACAGGTGCCAGTAACCGCAGGCTACGGCCTCTTTACCGATGGTCTGCGTGCGGGTCATGCCGCCTTTGATGCCGTGGTTGATACACGGGGCATAGGCGATCACGAGCGAAGGTCCGGGATAGGCCTCGGCCTCCTTCAGCACGTTGAACAACTGCTGCTGCGAAGCGCCGATCGACACCTGCGCCACATAGACATAACCATAGGTCATGGCCATAGCGCCGAGGTCCTTCTTGCGGATGCGCTTGCCGCTCGATGCGAACTTGGCGACGGCGCCCACGGGAGTCGATTTCGACGACTGGCCGCCGGTGTTGGAATAAACCTCGGTGTCCACGACGAGAATGTTCACATCGTGGCCCGTAGCCAGCACATGATCCACACCGCCGTAACCGATGTCGTAGCCCCAGCCGTCGCCGCCGATGATCCACTGCGACTTCTTCACGAGCCACTCCTTCAGTTCGAGGATTTTCTTGCAGGCGTCACAGCCGCAGGCCTCCATCATCGGGACCAGGCGCGCCGTAACCTCGGCCGATCCAGCCGACGAACCGCGGTTCTCGATCCACTCCTTCATCGCGGCTTTCAGCTCGTCGGAGCACTTTGCGCAGTTGGCAATGGCATCCTCCATCGCCAGCTGGATGCGGTCGCGGAGTTTCTCCACACCGATGTGCATACCCAGACCGAACTCGGCATTGTCCTCGAAGAGCGAGTTGGCCCATGCGGGACCGTGGCCTGCGGCGTTGGTGCAGTAGGGAGTCGAGGGCGCCGAACCCGAGTAGATCGAGGTACAGCCCGTGGCGTTGGCAACCATCATCTTGTCGCCGAAGAGCTGCGAGATGGCTTTGATATAAGGAGTCTCGCCGCAGCCTGCGCAGGCGCCCGAGAACTCGAACAAAGGCTGTGCGAATTGCAGGTTCTTGACCGACTTGGTCTTGTCCACGACCTGCTTGTAACCGATATTTTTCGTAATGTAATCCCAGTTCTTCTGCTGAGGCATCTGCTCCTCGAGCGGACGCATGACGAGCGCCTTCTCCTTGGCGGGGCAGACATCGACGCAGTTCGAGCAGCCCGTACAGTCGAGCGGCGAGATCTGGATGCGGAACTTGTACTCCTTGGTCTCGCCCAGCCCCTGCTTCCATTCCACGCCCGATGCGGCAGCCTCGGCCTCCGTCGCGAGGAACGGACGGATCACGGCGTGCGGGCAGACATAGGCGCACTGGTTGCACTGGATACAGTTCTCGATCTTCCACTCGGGAACGTTGACGGCGATGCCGCGCTTCTCATAAGCGGCCGTACCGTTGTCCCACGTACCGTCCTCACGGCCGTTGAAGGCCGAAACGGGCAGCATGTCACCCTTCAGACCGTTGATCGGCTCGACGACCTTGCGCACGAACTCCGGATACGAAGCGTTCGAAACGTGCTCGAAGCCCTTGTCCTCGATCGACGCCCACTCGGCGGGAACATCGACCTTCACGACGGCGTTGCCGCCGGCGTCGACAGCCGCGTAGTTCATGTTGACGATATCCTCACCCTTCTTTCCGTAGGATTTGAGGATAGCCTTCTTCATCTCCTCGACAGCCTTGTCGAACGGAATGACATTGGCGATCTTGAAGAACGCCGACTGCATGATGGTGTTCGTACGCGAACCCAGACCCAGCTCGGCGGCGATCTTCGTGGCGTTGATGATATAGAAGTTGATCTTGTTCTTGGCGAGGTAGACCTTCATGTGGTCGGGCAGCGTCGCGCAGGTGGTCTCGGCGTCATGCACCGAGTTCAGCAGGAACGAACCGCCGGCTTTCAGCCCTTTCAGCACGTCGTACTTGTCGACATACGAAGGAACGTGGCAGGCCACGAAATCGGGAGTGGTCACCAGATAGGGCGACGTGATGGGCAGGTCGCCGAAACGCAGGTGCGACGAGGTGTAGCCGCCCGATTTCTTCGAGTCATAGGAAAAATAGGCCTGGCAGTACTTGTTCGTCGTGCCGCCGATGATCTTGATCGAGTTCTTGTTGGCACCCACCGTACCGTCGGCGCCCAGACCGAAGAAGAGACCCTCGAACGTGCCGGGCTTCGCCAGCGAAATCTCCTCGCCGACGGGCAGCGAACGGAACGTCACGTCGTCCACGATACCCACCGTGAACTGGTTTTTGGGTTCGTTCATCTTCAGGTTCTCGAACACGGCCAGCATTTGCGCCGGGGTGGTGTCCTTCGACGAAAGGCCGTAGCGGCCGCCGATGATGAGCGGCTTCTTGCTGCACGGGCAGGTTGCGAATGCCTCGACAACGTCCAGGTAGAGGGGGTCTCCGTTGGCTCCCGGCTCCTTCGTACGGTCGAGCACGCAGATACGCTTCACGCTCTCGGGAAGCACCGCCATCAGGTATTTCACCGAGAAAGGACGGTAGAGGTGTACGGTGACGACACCCACCTTCTCGCCCTTGGCCGTCAGGTAATCGACCGTCTCTTTGATGGTCTCGGTCACCGACCCCATCGCAACGACGATGTTCTCGGCATCCTCGGCACCGTAATATACGAACGGCTTGTAGTCGCGGCCGGTGATCTTCGAGATCTCCTTCATGGTGTCGGCCACCATGTCGGGCACGGCGTCGTAGAACTTGTTCGAAGCCTCGCGCGTCTGGAAATAGATGTCGGGATTCTGAGCCGTACCGCGGGTCACGGGGTGCTCGGGGTTCAGGGCCCGGTTGCGGAACTCCTTCAGGGCGTCACGGTCGAGCATCGCCGTCAGCGCGGCCTCGTCGATCAGCTCGATCTTCTGGATTTCGTGCGACGTGCGGAAGCCGTCGAAGAAGTGCAGGAACGGCACGCGCGACTTCAGCGACACGAGGTGTGCGACGCCCGCGAGGTCCATGACCTCCTGCACCGACGAGGTGGCCAGCATGGCGAAACCGGTCTGACGCGTAGCCATCACGTCCTGGTGGTCGCCGAAGATCGACAACGACTGTGCGGCCAGCGCACGCGCCGAAACGTGGAACACGCCCGGGAGCAGCTCGCCGGCGATCTTATACATGTTGGGGACCATCAGCAGAAGGCCCTGCGATGCGGTGAAGGTCGAGGTCAGCGCACCGCTCTGCAGCGATCCGTGCACGGCGCCGGCAGCGCCGGCCTCCGACTGCATTTCAACGACTTTGACGGTCTCGCCGAAGATATTTTTGCGTCCCTGCGCAGCCCACTCGTCCACGAGCTCGGCCATCGTCGACGACGGTGTGATGGGATAGATGGCTGCGACTTCCGAGAACATATAAGCCACATGGGCCGCAGCGTAGTTACCATCACAGGTGATAAATTTCTTTTCTGCCATTTTAGTTGAAATTTTAGATGATATTTGTGTGCATTTCCTAACAATTCAGACACAGCCCGGAAACACGGGCGTTGCAAAGATAGCAATTTCGACCGAGAAACGATGTCTATTTTTGTTCAAAAAAGTGTAAATTTTTGCCTTTTCAAATGTTAATAAAATAACAACCGAATTGTTATTCGAGTAACACTAAAGTCCCGGAGAATCACTGAGTTGAAGAACTTACTATCTGATAGCGCATTACCCCGAAACACACACCTGAAACGGACAAACTGCAATACAGTTTTCTCCTGTGAAAGAAAATGCATCTCTTCAGCAACAAAATACGTACATATTGTCAGACGTAGTCTGCTCCGTCACTCCATAACAAAACAAACAACGACAATTTATCTTTAGGGAATACAGAATGGGGAATTCTAACATAAAGCATAGAAAACGAGCGGCGTCCTGAAAAAAATCAGACGGTGACGCCCGAGCCGGATCACCCGGAATCCAAAATACGGTTCTAAGAATAAGACTTTCGGGCACATGACTTTCATGTCCGGAAAAATTGTTAACTTTGTCCATGCGATATTCCGTATTCGCAACCGTTCTTTAAATAATCGGAAATAAAAGACGATTGTATTGGGGCTCCTGAAATCTGGTAAATTTTTTGCAAACCCACAATGGATCGTACCTAAGGGTGCGTGCTGATGTGAAGGGTTTGAGGGCTTACCAGAGCCACAGGAGCCAGATTGTCGGCAGCACTCTTCTCGTTTCTGCCGGTCTGTCATCATGCAGCGGCGGGAACGATGGATTCTCTAAATCCCAAACTTCTTCATAGTCACCGAATCCATTTTTCTGAAACAATGAGGCGTCACTTGTGTTCTCCGCCGCTGCTTTTTCATACCTTTGGTGTCGTAACGACACTTTTACCGCTCGGAAGGGCCTGCTGAACCGAATTGCATTCGGTTTTGCAGCCATTCCGCTTTTTATTACCTTTGCCAATCATGATTCCATACACCAAGAAAATACTGCCGAACGGCCTCACCGTAGTCGTCAACCGCGACCGGGCTTCGAAACTCGCCGCCGTGAACATGCTCTACAAAGTCGGCGCACGCAACGAGAATCCCGCACGCACGGGATTCGCCCACCTGTTCGAGCACCTGATGTTCCGCGGCACGCGCGAGGTTCCCAATTTCGACCTCCCGGTGCAGATGGCCTCGGGCGACAACAACGCCTTCACGAACAACGACTATACGGATTTCTACATCACGCTCCCGAAGGACAACATCGAGACGGCCCTCTGGCTCGAAAGCGACCGCATGGAGGGACTGGACATCACCCCTGCGAAATTCGAAGCCGAGAAAAAAGTGGTGATCGAGGAGTTCCGCCAGCGTTACCTCAACCAGCCTTACGGCGACCAGACGATGCTGCTGCGGGCGCTGGCCTACAAGGTCCACCCCTACCGCTGGGCGGCTATCGGCCTCACGACGGACCATATCGCCGAAGCCACGCTGGAGGATGTGGAGGCTTTTTACCGCACCCACTACCGCCCGTCGAACGCCGTGCTGTCGATCTCGGCGGACATCGAGGAGGAACGGATGCTGGAACTTGCCGAAAAGTGGTTCGCACCCCTCGCCGACCGCCCTGCCGACGCCGCAGCCATTCCGCAGGAGCCCGTGCAGACCGAGGCGCGCCGCGAGGAGGTGGAGCGCGACGTGCCGGCTTCGACCGTCACCGTGGCCTACCACATGGGCGGACGCACCGAAGGGGATTTCTACACGGCCGACCTGGTTTCGGACCTGCTGTCGGGCGGCGACTCGGGACGACTCTACACGCATCTGGTCAAAGAGCGCCAACTGCTGTCGAGCGTCAACGCCTATGTCACGGGCGACGTGGACCCGGGGCTGTTCGTCTTCACGGGCCAGTTGCTTCCGGGCATCCCGCCCGAGGCGGCCGAAGCGGCGTTCCGCGAAGAAATCGCCATGCTGCAAACGACGCCCGCAACGGCTTACGAGGTCGAAAAAGTCAAAAACAAGTTCGAAGCCAACACGCTGTTCGGCGAACTGAACGTCATGAACAAGGCGATGAACCTCGGGTTTTACGAGATGCTGGGAGACCTCGAACTGATCAACCGCGAAGTCGACCGCTACCGTGCCGTCACCGACGAAGAGATCCGCTCGTTCAGCAGCCGCACGTTCCGGCCCGAAAACAGCTCCACGCTCATTTACAACACGAAAAAATGACACAACCCCGCATAACCCCCTCGGAGGTCGAGGTCGCCGAGGCTGCAAAGACCCTGCTGCCCAACGGCGTCGCCCTCTACACGCTCGCTTCGGAGGATTTCGAGGTGCTGCGCATCTCGTTCGTCTTCCGCGCCGGATCGGCCCTTCAGCAGGCGCCTTTCTCGGCATCGGCCGCCGCCAACCTGCTCGCCGAGGGCACACACAACATGACGGCCCGTGAGGTCGCCGAACAACTCGATTACTACGGCTCGTGGTACGATGTCAACATCGACCGCGACTACGCCTATATCAATTTCGCCACCCTCTCGAAATTCTTCGACCGGACGCTCGCCGTGGCGGAGGAGATCCTGCTCCGCCCCACGTTCCCCGAAGAGGAGCTGCGCACCTATGCCGCCAAACGCAGGCAACGGCTGGCCATCGACCGCACGAAAGTCGACGTCCAGGCCCGCGAAGCCTTCGCCCGGGCGCTGTTCGGGGCGCACCACCCCTACGGCATTTCGTCGGACGAGGCTGAATACGACCGGCTCACACGCGACGACGTGGCCGATTTCCACCGGCGGTTCTACACCGCAGAGAACTGCTTCGTGGTATGCAGCGGCCGCATCGGAGAACACGAACTGCAGGCCGTCGGAGCCCTCGCGGCGCAGCTTCCCCACGGGGAGGCCGAGACGGCGATCCGGTTTCCGGCGCCCGAGACCACGCACGCGGCGTTCGTCGACCACCCCGGGGCGGTACAGTCGTCACTGCGGCTGGGACGCCTGCTGTTCCCGCGCCAGCATCCCGATTTCGTGGGCATGCAGGTCGTGGCGACGGCCCTGGGCGGCTACTTCGGATCGCGGCTGATGCAGAACCTCCGCGAAAAGCACGGGTACACGTATGGTGTGGTGGCCGCAATGGTCAACTTCGAACGCGAGGGCTATTTCGCCGTGGCGGCGCAGGTCGGGACCGATGTCACGCAGGAGGCCCTGCAGGAAATCTACAAGGAGATCGAACGCCTCCGCACGGAGCCGATGCCCGAGGAGGAGCTGGCGCTGGTGAAGAACATGATGACGGGCGAGATGATGCGCATTCTCGACGGACCGTTCGGCATCGCCGACGTGACGATCGAGAACATTCTCTGCGGCACGGACAACACGGCAATCGGCGAGAATATCCGCCGCATCCGGCAGATGACGCCCGCCGACGTGCAAACGCTGGCCCGGAAATACCTGGCGAAAGAGGATTTGGTGACGGTTATTGCCGGTGCGCGGCGACCCAATTCGTAAGTTCGACGAAATCGGCCACCGAGAGCTGCTCGGCGCGCTGTGTGAAGAACGGGTGCTCCGCGCCGCCGAAATCGCCGAACACGGATTTCAGCGAATTGCGGATCATCTTGCGGCGCTGGCCGAAGGAGGCTTTCACCACCTTTACGAACAGCGGCTCGTCGCACCCCAGACGCTCCGTGGCGTTGCGGCGCAGGCGGATGACGGCGCTTTTGACCTTCGGAGGCGGATTGAAGACCGTTTCGTTGACCGTGAAAAGGTATTCGATGTCGTACCACGCCTGCAGGAGCACCGAAAGGATGCCGTACTCTTTCGACCCGGGAGGCTCGGCCAGCCGCACGGCGACCTCTTTCTGGATCATGCCGACGCACTCGGGCACGAGGTCGCGGTTTTCCAGCACTTTGAAGAAAATCTGAGACGAGATGTTATAAGGGAAATTGCCGATGATCCGCAGCCCCTCGGGAAAACGTTCGCGGAGGTTCATCCGCAGGAAATCGCCCTCGATCAGCCGCGGTGCGAACTCCGGATAATGGGCGTGGAGGTAGGCGACGCTCTCCGAGTCGATCTCGGCGCCCCACGTCACGACATCGTCGCGGCGCAGCAAAAACTGCGTCAGCACGCCCATACCGCACCCCACTTCCAGCACCGGACACGGCGCGGAGGAGGTTCCGCCCGACAGTGAATCGCAAATTTTGCGTGCAATGTTCAGGTCGGTGAGAAAATGCTGTCCCAGCGCCTTTTTAGCCCTTACTTCCGTCATAAATACTCGAATAGGCTCCAAAGGTACGAAAAAGTCGGATGGATTCAAAACCGAATTGCATGCGGTTCGACAAAACTTTCCGACAATTAAAAAGTGTCGTTACGACACCAATGGTGCGAAATATTGTTACCTTTGTCTCCATACGCCCCGAAAAATGAAACCCCTATACTGCCTCCTGCCGGGCCTCTGGTGTATCCTGAGCGCCTCGGCCCAACTCAAAACCGAATCCGTCCTGCCCCGCAAAGCCGCCCCGGAGACTCCGGCCGCCGTCGTCTACGACTCGCTTTCGAACATCCGCGTAAACGGCGATGCGGCCTATTACGAGGGCCTCAAAGGACAGCGCATCCTCTTCTATCCCCGGGACATCCACGCCGGTCTGAAGCCGGTCGCCTATTTCAACTTCCTCGCGGAAACGCCTGCCGCCGTCGCCGTCGACACGGTGTGGCTGCGCAAGCCCCGCAGGAAGGTCCGTCCGGAGGATTTCCGGATCGACACCGTGTACAGCGACGTGTACAGCCCCCGGTATTACAAGCACTTCGGGCACGACGACCTGACGCCCCTCGGATGCCCGTTCCACGAAGCAGGCGGTCTGGGCACGCTGGACTATTCGGGACAAACCCGCTCCGGGTGGTTCACCCCGGCGGAGGCGGTCGACGGGCGGAGTTTCGAAATTCTCGGGGTGGAGACAAGCCGGCTCGAAGATTCCGAGCTGCTGATGTTCCGGCTCCGCGACGACGCAGGCAAGGTGCTCTGCTGGTTCGCACACCGCGGAACGGACCCGAAAAACCTGCGGGACGAATGCTATCCGGCCGTGATCGAAGGGCTGATCGAAAAATACCGCGCGGAGTATCTCGGCAAAGATTTCTTCCTGACGGGACGCAAACCGGACGCCTTGGGGTACGTCTCCGACTATTTCGGACTGTACGTCAACACCATGCAGGGAGAGGCCGATCAACTGCAGTTCGGCACGGAACTGCGCTGTACGGATGTCCGGCTGATCGGCGACGGAACGGGATACGCCGTACCGTCGTTCGTCTTCGAAAAGAGAGAGGACAGCGTGCAGATTTACATACCGCTGACCCGTTACCCGACCCCGTTCGGGGTCGAAGGGTACGCGCACCGCAGGGACCGCGCCTTTGTGGACAAACTGGTGTTCACCCCCGCCGAAGAGGTGTACGCCCGGCGCGCCGAGGAGGAGCGGCAGCGCGAAGAGGCCCGTCTGCAACGCGAGAAAGAGGAGCGCGAGCACAAGGCGGCGCTCTACCGGAAATACGGCAGACAGACCGCCGACCTGATCCTCGCAGGCAAGGTGCGGATCGGCATGACCCGCGAGATGTGCCGCGAAGCGTGGGGATCGCCGGACGACATCAACCGTTCGTCGGGAAGCTGGGGCGTCCACGAACAATGGGTTTACGGACTGGGCAGCTACCTCTACTTCGAGAACGGAATACTCTCTTCGATTCAGAATTAACGCACGAATCCGCCGGAGGCCATAAAGCCGTTCGGCGGATTCGTTCCATTTCCGGCAACAACTGCCTCCTCAGCGTTTCGAGCGGCGGCTGCGCTTCTTCTCGAGGCGTTCCTGCTCGCGCCGGGCACGCGCCGCACGACGCTGCGTCAGGCGGAACGTGTAGAGCAGTCCCACAAACCCCACGCCCAGGAGCGTGACCCAGAACCACACGGCGATGCCGCGCTCCATAAACTCCAGGGCATAGATGATGCCCGCAATAGCCAGCACCATTGCTACCAGGCGCACAAGCTGCATAAGATTGTTCTTCATATCAATCCTCGTTTTGAGAATATTTCTTTTTCCGATGCCGGAGCGCTCCGAGGGTCGTCAGGCCGGGGCGACAGCCAATATCGCCTGAAACCGGTCTGTCGCATGCACAGGCTACGGAATCTTGTGCCGGTTGACCTCGTCGAGGTGCCGGCATTTTTTCTTTTTGCACTCATTGTAAACCATTCCGATACCGGCCGCGACGAACAACAGCGCCACAACCATATCGAACGCATTGTTCTGACGGTTCAGGGCCCAGTAGATGTTGACACCGAGCCACGCAATCGTCACCAGCAGAAATACCAGGGCAAGTGTAAAAGTCTTCTTGTTCATAGGCGTCATAGTTAAGTTATATCGGTTAGTTACATCTCTTGCTATCCCGGCGCCCAAAGCACCAACCCCGTTCCATTCATTTTTGATTTCAGAGGAGCAGTTTCCGGGCCGCAAACGAAGCGCGGAAATGCCCCGTAAAATCAAAAATCAGTTGCCCTGTTCACACATGAACTTAATGCGCACGAGGCGTATCTCCTCCTCGGTATAGTCCGCCCCCAGTTCCTCGATGGCCATGTCAAGCGAATCGCTCTCGGCATCCTCTTTGAAATAGAGGTAGATATCCTCGATCTTGTCCTCGTCCATAAACCCTTTCAGGTAATAGGAGATGTCGAGTTTCGTGCCCGAGTTGACGATGCCCTCGATCTCGGTGAGCAGTTCGTCGAAATCGAGGTCCTTGGCCCGGGCGATATCCTCGAAATCCATCTTGCGGTCGATCGACTGGATGATGAAAATCTTGTTGCCCGACTTGCTGGCCACGCCTTTGACGATCATATCCTGCGGACGGATGATCTCCTTCTCCTCGACGTAGGCTTTGATGAGTTTGATGAACTCCTCGCCGAACTTGCGGGCCTTGCCCACACCCACGCCCGTTATGTTCTGCATCTCCTCGAAGGTGATCGGGTACTGCACGGCCATATCCTCCAGCGACGGGTCCTGGAAGATGACGAACGGCGGCAGTCCGTGCTGCTTGGCCACCTTCTTCCGCAGGTCTTTGAGCATCGAGAACAACTCCTCGTCGGCGGCTCCGCCCTTGCCCATCGGGGCTACGGACTCGGATTCCTTCTCCTCCTCGTCGTAATCGTGATCGAGGGTCACGGTCACCGGGAACGGCAGGGCGATATATCCCTCGCCCTTTTTATTGACCGAAATAAGGCCGTAATTCTCGATATTCTTGTCCACCAGCCCCAGAATCAGCGCTTGTCGCAGCACCGCACCCCAGAACCGGGCGTCGTGCTCGGCGCCGGCCCCGAACCATTTCGACTTGTTATGGCCGTAGCTTTTGATCAGCGCCGTGGTCTTACCCACCAGCACATTGATCAGGTAGTCGGCCTTGAACTTGTCGCCGATGTCGCGCAGGGCCTCGAGGGCCATCTTCAGGGCCGCCTTGGCATCGACCTTCGGCTTCGGATTGCGACAGTTGTCGCAGTTGCCGCAGTTGTCCTCGGTATAGTCCTCGCCGAAATAATGCAACAGCGTCTTGCGGCGGCACATCGAACTCTCGGCATAGGAGACCGTCTCCAGCAGCAGCAACTTGCCGATCTCCTGTTCGGCGATGGGCTTGCCCTGCATGAACTTCTCGAGTTTCTGAATATCCTTATAGCTGTAAAAGGTCAGGCAGTAACCCTCGCCGCCGTCACGACCGGCGCGGCCGGTCTCCTGATAGTACCCCTCCAGCGATTTGGGAATGTCGTAGTGAATGACGTAGCGCACGTCGGGCTTGTCGATGCCCATGCCGAAAGCGATCGTGGCGACGATCACCTCGACGCGCTCCATCAGGAAATCGTCCTGGTTGGCAGCCCGCGTCACGGCGTCCATGCCCGCATGGTAGGCCAGCGCACGGATGCCGTTGGCGACGAGCAGCTCGGTAAGCTCCTCGACCTTCTTGCGGCTCAGGCAGTAAATGATGCCGCTCTTGCCCTCGTTCTGTTTGATGAAGCGGATGATGTCGCGGTCGACGTTGCGCTTGGGGCGGATCTCATAGTAGAGGTTCGCCCGGTTGAACGACGATTTGAAGACCGAGGCGTCGGACATGCCCAGGTTCTTCTGGATGTCCAGCTGCACCTTGGGCGTGGCCGTGGCCGTGAGGGCGATCAGCGGCGCGGCGCCGATCTCGTTGATGATCGGGCGGATGCGGCGGTACTCGGGCCGGAAGTCGTGTCCCCACTCCGAGATGCAGTGCGCCTCGTCGATGGCGTAGAACGACACCTTTATTTTATGCAGGAACGCCACGTTGTCCTCCTTGGTGAGCGACTCGGGGGCGAAATAGAGCAGTTTGGTCTTCCCGGCGAGCACGTCGGCCCGGACCTGCGCCACGGCGGTCTTGTTGAGCGACGAATTGAGGAAATGCGCGATTCCCGACTCGGCCGAGAACGTGCGCATCGCGTCGACCTGGTTCTTCATCAGGGCGATCAGCGGCGAGATAACGATGGCGACCCCGTCCATCAGGAGCGCCGGCAACTGATAGCACAACGACTTGCCGCCGCCCGTAGGCATCAGCACGAAGGTATCATTGCCTTCCAGCACGTTGCGGATCACCGCTTCCTGGTTCCCTTTGAACGACGAAAAGCCGAAGTACTCCTTCAGTTTGTCGTGCAGCAGGGATGAATCGAATTGTTTCATTTCGCCGTTTATGTGATTTAATGCTTTAAAATCGGAAAATTCAATGTAAAGATAAAAAACATTTCGGAAAAAAACATAACTTTGTAAAAAATTTTATCGCCGATACGCAATGCGTCTTTACACCAGTGAACTCGTAAAAAAATACAAGGCCCGCACGGTCGTGGACCATGTGTCGATCGACGTCAACCAGGGCGAGATCGTCGGACTGCTGGGCCCCAACGGAGCCGGCAAGACCACTACGTTCTACATGATCGTGGGACTCATCAAACCCAACGAGGGACGCATTTTCCTCGAGAGCGACGAAGGACAGACCACCGAGCTGACCGACTATCCGGTCTACCGCCGCGCCCAGCTGGGCGTGGGCTATCTGGCCCAGGAGGCGTCGGTGTTCCGCCGCCTCTCGGTCGAAGACAACATCCGCGCGGTGCTCGAGATGACCTCCTATTCGAAAGAGTACCAGGCCGAACGGGTCGAAGCGCTGATCGAGGAGTTCCGCCTGCAGAAAGTGCGCAAGAGCCTCGGCATCCAGCTCTCGGGCGGTGAGCGCCGACGCACGGAGATCGCCCGCGCGGTAGCCATCAACCCGGCCTTCATCCTTTTGGACGAACCGTTCGCCGGTGTGGACCCGATCGCCGTGGAGGATATCCAGTCGATCGTGGCGACGCTCAAACACAAGAACATCGGCGTAATCATCACCGACCACAACGTCGACGAGACGCTGGCCATCACCGACCGCACCTACCTGCTCTACGAGGGCAAGATTCTGAAAACCGGTACGGCCGAGGAGCTGGCCGCCGACCCGATGGTCCGCAAGGTCTACCTCGGGCAGCATTTCGAGCTCAAAAAGAGCCACCAACTGACACAGGAGATGAAAAACCGCATAGGACAGGAGACAAAAGAGTAATTTATGGACAAAACGGCTGGCCCGGGCCGTGTCAAAGGCACACTGACACCGCCCTGTTCGAAAAGTTATGCCCAGCGCGCCCTCGCGGCGGCGCTGCTCTCGGAAGAGGTCTCGGTATTGCGCAACCTCGAATTCTGCGACGACACCCGCTCGGCCCTGCGCTGCATCGAGGCGCTGGGCGCCCGGGTCCGTCAGGCAGACCCCACGACGCTCTCCATCGAGGGCGGGCTCGCCCCCAGGGTCAGCCGGCTCAACGTCGGCGAATCGGGGCTCGCGACACGCCTTTTCACCCCCCTGGCATCGCTCTGCTCCACGCCCATCGTTATCGAGGGGCGCGACTCGCTGCTGCGCCGCCCGATGGGGATGATGCTCGAACCCCTGCGCCGGCTGGGCGTACAGGTCCGCGACAACGACGGCTTCCTGCCGATCGAGGTCTGCGGCCCGATCCGCGGCGGGGAGGTCGAAGTCGACGGATCGGTCTCGTCGCAGTTCATCACGGGGCTGCTGCTGGCCCTGCCCAAAGCCAAACAAGACACGACGCTGCGCGTACAGGGCGCGGTGTCGACACCTTATTTAGATATGACGCTCGACACGGCGGCCCGTTTCGGCGTGGAGATCAGCCAGCGCGACTACGAAGAGTTCTACATCCCGGGACGCCAGCACTACCGCTCGACCTATTTCAGCATCGAGGGCGACTGGAGCGCCGCAGCCATGCTGCTGGTGGCGGGCGCCACGGCGGGAGAGATCACCGTGCGCAACGTCTCGATGCTCTCCAAGCAGGCCGACACGGCCATCTGCACGGCGCTGGTGCGCGCCGGCGCGGCGGTCATCAACGAACCGGAATCGGTGACGGTCCAGCACCGTCCGCTGCACGCTTTCGAGTTCGACGCCACCAACTGCCCCGACCTCTTTCCGGCGCTCGCCGCACTTGCCGCGGCGGCCGACGGCGTGAGCGAGATCCGCGGCACCTCGCGTCTCGAATACAAGGAGTGCAACCGCGCCCAGGCCATCCGCGACGAATACGCGAAGCTGGGCATCGAAGTCGACACTTCGGAGGAGGACCTGATGCGCATACGCGGCGGGCAGGTGCACGGAGCGCGCACGCGGAGCCACGGCGATCACCGCATGGCCATGTCGCTGGCCGTCGCAGCGCTGCGCTCGGACGGCGAAATCACCATCGAGGGAGCCGAGAGCGTCGCCAAAAGCTATCCCGGATTTTTCGAGGACCTCGAACTCATCCGGTATTAAACCCCGTTGCCCATGAACCAATTCGGACAAAATTTCCGGCTCACCGTCTGGGGTGAGTCGCACGGGACGCAGATCGGCGTCTCGATGGACGGCGTTCCGGCCGGAATCCCCCTTTCGGAGGCGGATTTCGCCGAGGACCTCGCACGCCGCCGCAGCGGAGCCCCCGGGACCACGCCGCGCCGCGAACCCGACCTGCCGCAAATCGTCTCGGGCATCTACAACGGCCATACGACAGGCGCTCCGCTGACCGTCGAATTCGCCAACACCAATACCCGGTCGCAGGACTATTCCAACGTCGTGCGCCACTACCGGCCCTCGCACGCCGACCTGGTGGCCCATCACAAATTCGGCGGGTTCAACGACCCGCGCGGCGGAGGCCATTTCTCGGCCCGCCTGACGCTGGGGCTGGTCGCCGCAGGGGTCGTCGCCAAGAAGCTGCTGCCGGCGGACGTGCGTTTCGCCACGCGGCTCACCGAAATCGGCGGATGCACCGATCCGGCCCGTTTCGACGACGTGCTGCGCGCGGCGACGGCCGACCGCGATTCGGTGGGCGGCATTGTCGAATGCCGCGTGCAGGGCGTTCCGCTGGGATTGGGAGAGCCGTTCTTCGACTCGGCGGAGAGCATGATCGCCCACCTGCTGTTTGCCGTTCCGGCGGTCAAAGGGGTGGAATTCGGCAGCGGATTCGCGGGCGCACGCCTGCGCGGTTCCGAAAACAACGACTGCTTCACGGATGCCGCAGGCACCACCGTGACGAACCATGCCGGCGGCATCAACGGCGGCATCACGAACGGCAACGAAATCGTGGTCCGCGCGGCGCTGAAACCCACGCCGAGCATCAGCCGCGAACAGATAACCTATAACCAGGACACCGACCGGGTGGAGCCGCTCGAAATCCGCGGCCGCCACGACGTCTGCGTCGCCCTGCGCGGCGCGGTGGTCGTCGAAGCCGCCGTAGCCATCGCCCTGGCCAATTTCATCCGCTGATGACCCGCCGCGAGACCGTCGACCGCCTGACCGCACGCCTCGTGCCCCTTTACGGGGAGCGCGAAGCCCGCGCGATCGCCCGCAACGCCGTCGCGGAACTCGCCGGACTCCCGCTGTCGGCCCTGCTGACCGACCCCGGAGCGGAACTCGCCGCAGAAGGGCTGGCGGAAGCGGAGGCACAGCTCATCGCCGGAAAACCCTTGCAATATGTCGTCGGACACACCGAATTCTGCGGCCACCGTCTCGCCGTGCGCGAAGGAGTGCTGATTCCGCGTCCCGAGACCGAGGAGCTGGTCGACCGTATCCTGCGCAGCGAACGCGGGAGCAGGAGGATGCTGGACGTGGGAACGGGAAGCGGCTGCATCGCGGCGTCGCTGGCGCTGGCGCTTCCCGAAGCGGAGGTCTTCGCCGCCGATATTTCGGACGAAGCGCTGGCCGTCGCCGCAGAGAATTTCCGGACGCTCGACGCCCGGGTCACGCTCCGCAAGGCCGACGCGCTGAACGGACTGGCGGAGGTCTTTCCGGAGCGTTTCGACGTGATCGTCTCGAATCCGCCCTACGTTCCCGAAAGCGACCGCGCGGAGATGCACCCCAACGTCCGCGACCACGAACCCGCCCTGGCGCTGTTCGTCCCGGACGACGACCGCATCCGCTTCTACCGCGCCATCGCGCAGGCCGGGCATCACATGCTCGCCCCCGGCGGACGGCTCTGGTTCGAGATTTACGAGCACGCCGCGGACGAGGTCGCCCGCATGCTCGGCGACGAACAATATACCGATATCACGGTCTGCAAGGACCTTTTCGATAAACCCCGCATGGTATGCAGCCGGCTGAACTGAAAAAGAGACGCGACAAGACCCCCGATCAGGCGCTCGCCGCGCTGATGCGGCTCTGCGCCCGGGCCGAGAAGTCGGAGAGCGACGCCCGGCGGCTGATGCGCGGCTGGGGGCTGGCCGACCGGGATGCCGAACAGGTGCTCGGGAAACTCGTCCGTGACCGCTTCATCGACGACGGCCGCTATGCCGAAGCCTTCGTGCGCGAAAAACTGCGGCTGAGCGGCTGGGGCGCGTACAAAATCCGCACGGCGCTGCAACGCAAAGGCATCCGCAAAGAGCTGATCGACGCGGCATTGGCGCAGGCCGGGGGTACGGACATGGGCGAACGCCTCGCGCAGATGCTCGCCCGCAAGGCGCGGACGGTGAAGGCCGCCACGCCCTATGATTTGAAAACCAAGTTGATACGCTACGGGCTTTCGCTCGGATACGAATACGAAGCGGTGATCGAAGCCGCGTCGGCAATGGTGAGAGAGACAGAAACATGCGAAGATTTTTAACCGTTCTGCTGTTTGCCGCGATCGGCCCGGGGGCACAGGCCCAGCGGCTCGATCCCGGCGATTACATTTACCCCATACGCGACGTGGCGCGGCTCTACGCGGCCAACTTCGGCGAGATGCGCCCGGCGCATTTCCACGCAGGCGTCGACATCAAAACCGACGGTGCGGAGGGCAAGCCCCTCGTGGCCGTGGCCGACGGTTACGTTTCGCGCGTGAGCCTTACGGCGGGCGGCTATGGCAGGGCCGTCTATCTCACGCTGCGCAACGGCACGACGGCCGTTTACGGCCACTTGCAGCGTTTCCGCGACGACATCGAGGAGCACGTCCGGCAGGAGCGCACGGCCCGCCGGGCGAACAGCGTCAACCTCTGGTTCGGCCCCGAAGCGTGGCCCGTGAAGCAGGGCGACGTGATCGGATTCTCGGGCAACAGCGGTTCGTCGATGGGTCCGCACCTCCATTTCGAGATCCGCGACACCCCGACCCAGCGGCTCTACAACCTCGTCCGCGAGGGCGTCATCCGCCCCGAGGACAACCTCCCGCCCCGCATCATGCGTCTGCATTACGTCGAGGTCGACACCCTGCAAGGCGTTCCGGTCCGCAGCCGCATGGAGAGCTATGCCGTGGTCCGCGAGGCCGAAGGACGCTACCGCCTGACGCGCGAGGAACCCGTCGGCGTGGGGCGCAAGGGGTATTTCGTGGCCGAGGTCACCGACCGCCGCAACGGCGTGCACAACACGTTCGGCATCTGGCGCATCACGGCTTCGGTTGACGGCGTCCCCTATTTCGAATACCGTATGGACGGCTTCACCCACGACCTGTCGCGCTGCTGCGACGCCGTGAGCTGCTATCCGCTCCAACTCGACTCGCGCAACGAGGCGATCCGCCTGGCCCGGCTGGCCGGTTCGCCCGACTGTTTCTATCCCACGATGGAGGAGCACGGCGTGATACGCACGGACGAAGGGCAGCTGCGGCGCATCCGTATCGAGGCCGAAGACGACTGCGGCAACCGCTCGTCGCTGGAATTTACGGTCCGCGGACGCTCGGAGAGTTTCCGGGCGGAAGCCGACACGGCAGCCGTCGCCATCTATCCCGACCGGACCTCGCTCGTGCAGGTCGGCCGCGAGGCCCGGGCCAGCATCCCCGAAGGGGCGCTCTACGAACCGATATTCGTGAAACCCGAACGCCGGGAGGCCCCGCAGGCCGATTCGGGCGTCGTGGTGCTTTCGCCCGCCTACCGCTTCCTCAACCCCGACACGCCGTTGCGGCATCCCGCAGCAGTCACCATCCGTACCCGCGTGCCGCGACCGCTGCAACTGCAGACCGTGCTGGCCGTGCGCAACCGCAAAGGCCGGCTGTCCAGCATCGGAGGTTCCTATGCGAACGGCGCCGTGACGGCCACGACCTACGCCACGGGCGACCTGGCCGTGGTGGCCGATACGCTGCCGCCTTCGATCCGCCCCCTCTTCGCCGAGGGCGCCGACCTCTCGAAGTCCGAAAGCCTGCGCTTCCGCGTCGCCGACAATTTCTCGGGCATCGCCTCGTGGACGCTGCGCATCGACGGCGAATGGGTCCCCTGCGACCGTTTCCCCATGAAGGGCACGCTCGTCCATTTCTTCGGCAATCCGGCGCAGCGGCGCAAACACGAGGTGCAGCTTTCGGTGAGGGACGGATGCGGCAATACGGCACATTTCAAGGGCATATTTTACCGGTAATGAGCGCGGATTGCAAAATATTTCCTTATTTGCGCTAAGAGCAATTTCTACAAACATGACTGACAACAATACATCGGAACGTAAACCGCTGATCCTGATTGCGGAAGATGTCGAAAGCAACTACAAGCTGCTGGAAATAATCCTCAAAAAAGAGTATAACCTGCTGTGGGCCAAGAACGGTAAGGAGGCGGTAGAGTACGCTCTCGCAGAGCATCCCGACGCCGTACTGATGGATATCAAAATGCCCGTGATGGACGGCATCGAGGCCCTGAAGGAGATTCGCCGCCACACGGCCGAACTGCCCGTCATCATGCAGACGGCCTATGCATTCGACACCGACCGGCGCATCGCCGAGGAGGCCGGTTGCAACGGATTCATCACCAAGCCCGTCATGCCGCGCGAACTGAAAATGTATCTCGACAAATACCTCAAATAACGGCTTCGACAAGCCGTTTTCCCGAAAAGCAGGCCGGAAATTTGTCCGGTCTGTTTTTTTTAGTACTTTAGCATCCGCAAAAGCGTCGTTCCTGCAAATGTATTTTTCCCGGCACATATTCTTCGTAATATGCGTCCTGATGTGCTCCGCCCCGGGTGCTCGGGCGCAACATCAATTATCCGACAGCCTGCAACAGGCGTTGGCTCACACGGCCGACCCCGAAGACCGGGTGCAACTGCTTCTCAACCTGAAAGATATCAACGAGGATTCGAACCTCAACCTGGCTTATTCGATCCAGCTCTTCCGCGAGGCGGCCGCCACCGGCGACACCTACGCCATGGCCGTAGCCGCGGTGCCCGTCGTTGCGCAGTATGCCCCCTACCCCGAAAAAGAGGACTCGCTCCGCTACTACATCTCGAAACTGCGGGAAATGACTCCCGGGACTCCCGAGGAGGGTATGGACGCTCTCACCGAAATGAGCGACGGATTCTACCGCCTGCGCAGCGAATACAACCGGGAAGAGGCGCTGCGGCTGGCACACGCCATCCGCAGGTGGTGCGACGACGACGCGGCACACCCGGACAACGTTTTCCACCAAGTGAAGCGGCTCATGCTGAAAGGTCATGCCGGAGCGACGATCGATTACTACGAAAAAGGCATAAGGCATGCCTTCATTCCTCAGACCCGATTCTGGGAGGAGGCTTTCGAACTCACCCGGCAGATGCCCGACCAGATCGTCCGCCACAACTTCGCCAATCTGGTCTACTATGTCCTCAGCGGCGCCTACAACCAGGCCAGACGCTACGACAAACAGGAGAAGCTGACCTCCGATTATGTCGACATGCTCGACGCCTACTATGCCGCCGAGGAGCGTCTGGGCCGACGCCCCTATCTTTACCGGGACAACAGCTATGTGAATCCTTTCCGGCAGCTGATCCGCTGCACGCTCAACATCAAACGCGACGACCTGGCGGAGATGCATTTCAAACAGTTTCGCCGGCGCATGATGAACGCCGACGGAGAGAACCTGCTGCGCAACAAGACCTATCTCTATGAATTGGGCTATCTCTGGAAAGGCATCCGGGGCGACTATGCACAGAGCATCCTCTACTGCGATTCGCTGATCACGATGATCGGTCAGGGCAAAGGCTATTTCCGCATGAATCCCTCGAAGATCTACCAGGTCCACCGCGACCGGAGCCTGATGCTGGCGCGCGCAGGCCGGTACGAGGAGTCATACGCCGCTTACGAACGCACACGGGAGATACAGGACTCGATCTTCAACGCCGGACAGCTCGAACGGAGCGAAACCATCCGCCTGCGTCACGACATGGACCGTCTGAAACTCGCCGAGACCCGCGCCGTGATCCGCAACCGCACGGCGGCGCTCATCTCGTTCATCGCTTTCGGCATCCTGCTGCTCGGCACGGGCGTCTATCTCGCCGTCGCACTGCGCCGCAACCGCCGTCTGCAGGCCGACATCGCCCGCCACGCCCTCAAAGCGCAGGAAAGCGAACGCATGAAATCGATCTTCGTCAACACGATCTGCTGCCGTATCGGGCCGCCGCTGAAAGCCATCGACCGCACGGCACATACGGTAATGACCACCGAAACCCCCGTCGCCGACCGGAGGCCGTTGCTCGAAGAGATCCGGGAAAATACCGACCTGCTGCTCTCGACGCTCGACAACATGCTCGAAGCCGCCAGCCTCGACAGCCTGACCGAAAGGCTCCGGGTGGAACCGGTGGATATCGACCGGCTGTGCCGTGCGGAATTGATCGCGGTCCGCCGTCTCCGGCAAGGACAGGATATCGAATACACGATCGAAACCCCGGGAGAGGCGTGCATCGTCCCGACGCATCCCAAATACTTCGCGCTGGTGGTCCGTGCCCTGCTCGACAACGCCCGCAAATTCACCAGCAAAGGACGCATCTCGCTCAGCTACGAGACCGACGCCGCGGCCAACGAACTCCGCGTACGGATCACCGACACCGGCTGCGGAGTCCCTCCCGGACGCCGGGAAGAGCTGTTCGGCCCGCTGGCCGACCCTTCGTCCGAATCGCGCGGCCTGAGCCTCGCGCTCTGCCGCATGATCGCCGAACACCTCGCGGGTTCGATACGCCTCGATGCAGGCTATACGAAAGGGGCGCGGTTCATCTTCACCGTTCCGTTGAAACCATGACCGGATTCATTCGCCATACCCTCGCCGCAGCGGCATTGCTGCTGCTGGCCCTGACGGCCGGACCGCATCCGACAGCCGCACAGCCGTGGGCTCCCCGGGACGGAGGCAATCCCTACGGCGGAACCCCGGGAATGCACCTCTTCCTGCCCAGCCGGTTCATCGAATCGATCCGCCGGGACCGGCTGACCATGGCCCGCATCCGCAATTACCGGGAAGCCTACCGCAAGGCCGCCGACAGCGGCGCATACGACCGGGCGCTCGCCTACGCCGACTCGCTGGTCCACATGGCCGAATACCACCGCATACCGGGAGTGACCTTCACGGGCGGCTACCTGAAACGCGCCCGGATGCTCCATCTCCTGCAACGCGACGCCGAAGCCTGCGCGACTTTCGACCGCGCCGTGGCGGTGCAGGATTCGGTCATGCACCTCGAGCAGAGCCAGACGCTACGCGAAATGCAGTCTTCGTATGAACTGGACCGACTGGAACTCGACAAGGCGCTGCTCACCGCCCACCACCACAAGAGGGCCCTCATCTCACTGGCCCTGCTGATCTCGGCGATCGGAGCGGGAATCGGGTTCATCTACGCCGGAAACCGCCGCACCCAGCGGCTTCAGCGCGAACTGCTGCAACAGATGCAGCAGGTGCACGAAAGCGAGGTCAAAAAGGCGGATTTCATCAACTCGATATGCCACGAGGTGCGCACGCCGCTCAACAGCATCACGGGGTTCTCGGAACTGCTCTCCACCGAGGAGGTGCCGCCCGAGGCCCACGCTCAATACTGCGAAATCATCCAGGAGAGCCGCCGCCAGCTGCGCTATCTGTTCGACGACCTGCTGGAAGTCTCCTATCTCGAGAACCTCACCGAGCCGTTGCAGCGTGATTATCTGGACATCTGCGCCTTGTGCCGCACGCAGCTGCGGGTGATGAAGATCCGCTACCCCAAGGCGGGTGTGGCTTACGCCGACGGGATTCCCGTGGAGCCGATCGCGGCGATTTCGAGCGAGAAATACCTCACGATCCTCCTCATGGCGCTGCTGGGCAATGCGCAGAAGTTCACCCGCCTGGGAGAGGTTCGACTCGAATGCAGCCGGGACGAAGAGCACTTCAGCATCACCGTCACGGACACCGGGTGCGGCATTCCGTCCGAGCAATACGACCATGTCTTCGAACGTTTCACCAAGCTCGACACCTTCAGCCAGGGTAACGGATTGGGGCTGTACCTCTGCCGCCTGATCGTCCGCCACCTGGGCGGCGAAATCCATATCGACCCCGACTACACCGGCGGCACACGCGTAGTGACGACCCTGCCTCGCAAATAACGGATACGAAAAACGGGATGCCCAAAAGGACATCCCGTTGAAAACCGACGTGATTCCGGAGCGGTTCGAACGCTCGACCCACAGCTTAGAAGGCTGTTGCTCTATCCAACTGAGCTACGGAACCAACATGCACGGCATATAAACGATGCGAATTGCGGGTGCAAAGATAGGAAAAAGTTTTTCATTTTCCATCGACATCCGACATTCAAACCGTAAATTTACAGCCTCAAAATACGGATTTTTACAGCATTTATTTTGCCGGGCGGAATATTTTCCCTACATTTGCAGGCTTAAAAGCCCGAATGGGTGAGCGTTTTAATAACTTATAACAAAATTTTATAGCAAATGGCTGTTAAAATTCGTCTGGCACGTCACGGTAAGAAAGGTTATGCTTTCTATCACATCGTTGCCGCAGATAGCAGAGCGCCACGTGATGGTAAATTCATCGAAAAGTTGGGTACCTACAACCCCAACACGAATCCTGCTACGATTGATCTGGACTTCGTGAAAGCCCTGGATTGGTTACAGAAAGGCGCACAACCTACGGATACTTGTCGGGCTATTCTCTCGTACAAGGGCGTAATGTACAAGAAACACCTGCTTGGCGGCGTTGCCAAGGGTGCGTTCACCGAGGCAGAAGCCGAAGCCCGCTTCAACAAGTGGCTGGAAGCCAAAGCCGCCAAGATCGAGGCCAAGACCAACAAGCTGTCGACCGATGCCAAGTCGGCCGAGAAGGCTCGTCTGGCTGCCGAGGCCAAGATCAAAGAGGAGCGCGCTGCCGCAATCGCCGAGAAGAAGGCTGCCGCAGAGGCCGCTGCCCGCGAGGCTGCTGCCGAAGCCGCTGCCGAGACTGCCGAGGCTCCCGCAGAGGAGGCAGCTCCGGAAGCTCCCGCCGCCGAATAAGGCGCCGCGAGTGAGGGGGGGGGCCAGCAAGTGTTTCCTGCTCCGATAAAAACGGTAAACTTCCCCTTGGGACAGTTTACCGTTTTTTTTGTATTTTTACACCGTAATTCACAACCCTATTATGATCGTTCCTGCTGGCAGAATCAATAAACTATTCGGCACCGAGGGCGGAGTGATGCTCTCGCTCTACCCCGTTTTTCCCGACGACTTCACGACCGACATCCCGCTGCGGGTCACCATCGACGCACTGGAGGTCCCGCTCTGGTGCGAGCGTTTCGAACGCCGCGGTCAGTCGGGAGCCACCGCCACATTCGCCGATTTCGACACCGAGCGCCGCGTACAGGAGTTGCTGGGACTGGAGTTCCGCATCGAGCTGGAGGAGGATGACGAGGACGACGAGTTCTATCTCGAGGACCTGATCGGCTTTGCCGTGGAGGCCGAGGAGACAGGGGCGCCGGAAAAATTCAAAGGAACGATCTCGGACTATTACGACAGCGACGCCAATCCGCTGTTCGAACTGGAGACCGGCGGACGGCGGATACTGGTGCCCGCCGCCGAGGAATTTATCGCACACATCGACTTCGAAGGCCGCACGATGCACCTCGTGCTCCCCGAAGGACTTTTGACATTGGAATAGAATGGCACGGGTGGTAATCGGACTTTCGGGCGGCGTCGATTCGTCGGTGGCGGCCTGGCTGCTGAAACAGCAGGGACACGAGGTCATCGGCCTGTTCATGATCAACTGGCACGACACCACGGGCACGCTCGAGGGCGACTGTCCGTGGCACGACGACCGGGTCTTCGCCGAACTGGTGGCCAAGAAGCTGGACATCGCCCTGCACGTGGTCGACCTCTCGGACGAATACCGCAAACGTGTGGTCGAGTATATGTTTGCCGAATACGAACGGGGGCGCACGCCCAATCCCGACGTGCTGTGCAACCGCGAGATCAAATTCGACGTTTTCCTGCGCGAAGCGTTGAAACTCGGGGCCGACTACGTCGCCACGGGCCACTACTGCCGCAAGGCGGAGGTGACGCTGCCCGACGGCCGCACGGTCTATAAACTGCTGGCCGGCAGCGATCCCAACAAGGACCAGAGCTATTTTCTCTGCCAGCTCTCGCAGGAACAACTGCGCTATGCGCTGTTCCCAGTCGGGGATTTGCTGAAGCCCGAAGTACGGCGCATCGCCGCCGAGCAGCATCTCGCCACGGCCAAGCGCAAGGATTCGCAGGGCATCTGCTTCGTCGGCAAGGTCGACCTGCCGACCTTTCTCCAGCAGAAACTCACCCCCAAGCGGGGCAATGTGCACGAAATACTCCCCTCCTGGCCTAAATTCCGCCGGGAAGCCGCTCCTGCCGACGGTTCCGAACCCTCGGACGAACTGTTGGCGGCATTGGCCGAACCGTGGCACTACACCGTGCGCGACGGCAAGAAAATCGGCGAACACAACGGCGCCCATTTCTACACCGTCGGCCAGCGCAAGGGCCTCGGCATCGGAGGACGCAAGGAGTCGCTGTTCATCCTCTCGACGGACGTGGCGCAGAACGTGATCTACGTCGGCGAGGGCGACGCACACCCGGGGTTGTGGCGCCCGGCGCTGTACATCGCCCCGGAGGAGGTGCACTGGGTCAACCCCTCGCGCGAGATGGCGTCCGGCGCGAGCGCCCGGTTCTCCGTGCGCATCCGCTACCGTCAGCCGTTACAGGGAGCGACGCTCCACATGCGTCCGAACGGCGTGTACATCCTCTTCGACGAGCCCCAGCGGGGCATCACCCCGGGGCAGTTCGCCGCGTGGTATGACGGCGACGAACTGGTCGGCTCGGGGGTAATCCAGGCGTAAAACGCCGGATTTAAAAGCGGTACACGGGTATTAGAATCATATCCGGTTCCGCGCTTCCAACGTACAATCTTTTTCCACCTTTAACAAGCGTCATTGCGAGGCATCGCAGATGCCGCGGCAATCCGAAGGGATTTACAACACACCCGCAGATTGCCGCGTCGCTACGCTCCTCGCAATGACAAATATTAAACGCCAACCTATACATAGGCGAATTTAAGTTATAACTAAATCTTTCCGTTGGCATAATTTTTAGTTTTACATTATTTAAACAGATGCTTGTGAAACCGAAAAGTGCATTCGACAAATACGTCAGCGCAGCCGTCCGCAAAGAGCGGATGGCTCAGCGTGTTTCGCAGGCAACATTGGCATACGGAATCGGAGTGAGCGACGGGTTCATCAGTCAGGTAGAGAGCCCCAAAAGTCCTTCGAAATACAACCTCAACCACATCAACGAAATCGCCAAGTTTCTGGGCTGCTCGCCCCGCGATTTCATGCCCGAAAAGCCACTCTAAACCGGCAGAAGTATGTGGCGCCTGCTGATCATTTTTAATTTTTCATTCTTAATTTTTAATTGCACTACCTACGGGCGGCAACCCATAGGAATCGCCTATTACGACGTGGACCGCCTCTACGACACCGTCCCGGCGCTTTTCTACGACGATTCCGACTACACGCCCGAAGGCCGCCTGCGGTGGACCCCGGAGCGTTACACCCGCAAGATACGCAACACGGCCGCCGTCATCGACTCGATGGCCCTGCCGATCGTGGCCCTGTGGGGCGTGGAGAACGAACAGGTCGTGCGCGACCTCGCCGCGGCCTGCCGGGGCGACTACTCCTACCTCCACCGCACGCTCAATTCGCTCGACGGAATGGATTTTGCGTTGCTCTATTACGGAGACCTTTTCTACCCCACCTACGACGAATCGGGCCGCGGCTACCTCTATGTCGAGGGCGAGCTGGGGCGCGACACGGTGGGACTGGTGCTGTGCTCCGACCCGCGCACGGCCCGGTGGCTCATCGGCGACCTGCGCGAAGAACGCCCGCATGCGAAACTGCTCGTCATGGGCCGCACGGAATCACTTTTCACAACCGATCACGGGCTCCGCGACAGAACCCTGCGGGCCGAAAAAGCCGGGCGCGGCAACGTCCGGAGCGCCCGGAAATGGCGGATGCGCGACCGTATCTGGGCCGACACGGCGCTGCAAACTTCCGAAGGCGACGTTTTTGCACGCCGCTATCTGGTTGACCAAAAGAGCGGTAACCCACTCACAACCTACTCCCGAGGGGTCTACCGGGGCGGTTACGGATATTCCCTCCCGGTGTTTGTATACATCCGGTAGATTTTTTTGGAAATTTCGAAAAGTTTTCGTATTTTCGCAATCCCTCGGACGAAAATAAAATTTCGTGTTGCGGTCGCGGCGGCGTTACCGCTATTTTTAGGTTCCGGGGAAACGCGTTCGAAAAAAATTTATATACACATACCAATTAAAAAATCAAAAAACTATGGCAGACGTAAAACGGGTCTATACCTTCGGAAACAAAGAGGCCGAAGGAAACGGCAAAATGCGTGAACTGCTCGGCGGCAAGGGTGCCAACCTTGCGGAGATGAACCTGATCGGCATCCCCGTCCCCCCGGGATTCACCATCACCACGGAAGTGTGTGCGGAGTACTACAAACACGGCAAGGAGGCCGTCATCGAACTGCTCCGCCCCGAAGTCGAGAAGGCGATGAAGAACATCGAGAACCTGACCGGCATGAAATTCGGCGACAAGGAGATGCCGCTGCTCGTTTCCGTCCGCTCCGGAGCCCGCGCTTCGATGCCCGGCATGATGGACACCATCCTCAACCTGGGTATGAACGACCAGGCCGTGGAGGCCGTGTCCAAGCGTACGGGCAACCCGCGTTTCGCATGGGACTCGTACCGTCGCTTCGTGCAGATGTACGGCGACGTGGTGCTGGGCATGAAGCCCGTCTCGAAGGAGGACCACGACCCGTTCGAGGTAATCATCGAGGAACAGAAGGAGAAGAAGGGCGTCAAGAACGACACCGACCTGACGACCGACGACCTGAAGGAACTGGTGAAAAACTTCAAAGCCGCCGTGAAGAAGCAGACCGGCGAGGATTTCCCGAGCAATCCGTGGGATCAACTCTGGGGAGCCGTCTGCGCCGTGTTCGGTTCGTGGATGAACGAACGCGCCATCCTCTACCGCAAGCTCAACAACATCCCCGCCGAATGGGGCACGGCCGTATCGGTACAGGCCATGGTATTCGGCAACATGGGTTCGAACTCCGCAACGGGCGTAGCTTTCTCGCGCGACGCCGCGACGGGTGAGAACCTCTTCAACGGCGAGTACCTCATCAACGCTCAGGGCGAGGACGTGGTAGCCGGCATCCGCACCCCGCAGCAGATCACGATCGAGGGTTCGAAACGCTGGGCCGTAGCCCAGAAGGTCTCGGAAGAGGACCGCAAGGCGAAATTCCCCTCGCTCGAAGAGGTGATGCCCGAGGTTTACAAGGAGCTGTTCGACATCCAGCACCACCTGGAGCAGTACTTTACCGACATGCAGGACATCGAGTTCACCATTCAGGACGGCAAGCTCTGGATGCTGCAGTGCCGCAACGGCAAGCGCACGGGCGCCGCGATGGTCAAGATCGCCATGGACATGCTCCGCGAGGGGTTGATCGATGAGAAGACCGCCGTGCTGCGCTGCGAGCCCGCGAAGCTCGACGAGCTGCTCCACCCCGTCTTCGACAAGAAGGCCATCTCCAACGCACAGGTGATCACCAAGGGTCTGCCCGCATCGCCGGGCGCCGCGACGGGTCCCGTGGTGTTCTTCGCCGAGGATGCCGAGAAAGTGCTCGAGAAGAGCGGTACGCGCGCCATCCTGGTACGTATCGAGACCTCGCCCGAGGACCTGAAAGGCATGCTCGACGCGGCAGGTATCCTGACCGCACGCGGCGGTATGACCTCGCACGCAGCCGTCGTGGCCCGCGGCATGGGCAAATGCTGCGTATCGGGCGCCGGCGAACTGCAAATCGACTACAAAGCCCGCACGATCCAGGTCAACGGATTCACGGTCAAAGAGGGCGACTGGATTTCGCTCAACGGCTCGACGGGCGAGGTTTACCTCGGCCAGGTAGCCACCCAGGCCGCCGACCTGAGCGGCGATTTCGGCAAGCTGATGGAACTCGCCGGCAAATACTCCGTCATGAAGGTCCGCGCCAACGCCGACACCCCGAAGGACGCCGCACAGGCATTCTCGTTCGGCGCCGAGGGCATCGGCCTCTGCCGCACGGAGCACATGTTCTTCGAGGGCGACCGCATCAAAGCGTTCCGCGAAATGATCCTCGCCGACGATGAAGCCGGACGCCGCGTGGCGCTGGCCAAGCTGCTGCCGATCCAGCGCGGAGACTTCGAAGGTCTGTTCAAGGCCATGAACGGATTCCCCGTGACCGTCCGCCTGCTCGACCCGCCCCTGCACGAGTTCGTGCCCCACGATGAGAAAGGCCAGAAAGAGATGGCCGCCGAAATGGGCGTGCCCCTCGCAAAGATCGTCGCCAAGGTCGAGTCGCTGGCCGAGTTCAACCCCATGCTGGGACACCGCGGCTGCCGCCTGGGCAACACCTATCCCGAGATTACCGAGATGCAGGCCCGCGCCATCATCGAGGCTGCCATGAACGTCAAAGCTTCGGGCATGCCCGTGCACGTGGAGATCATGGTGCCGCTGGTGGGCAACCACAAGGAGCTGCGCTACCAGAAGAACATCATCGACGCAACGGCCGAGCAGGTATTCTCGGAGCGCAACGACAAGATCGACTACATGGTCGGCACGATGATCGAAGTTCCCCGCGCCGCCGTGACGGCCAACCAGATCGCCGAGGTCGCCGAGTTCTTCTCGTTCGGTACGAACGACCTGACGCAGATGACCCTCGGATTCTCGCGCGACGACATCGCCAAGTTCCTGCCCGTCTACCTGGATAAAGGCATCCTGAAGAACGACCCGTTCCAGATCCTCGACCAGAACGGCGTAGGCCAGCTGATCCGCGAAGCCGTATTCAAGGGCCGCGGCAAGCGTCCGACGCTCAAATGCGGCATCTGCGGCGAGCACGGAGGCGAGCCTTCGTCGGTGGAATTCTGCCACTATGCAGGCCTGAACTACGTGAGCTGTTCGCCCTTCCGCGTGCCCATCGCACGTCTGGCGGCCGCACACGCAGCGCTCAACCAGAAATAACATCCCGGCGCCGGAAACGGCCCGCTAAAGCCCCGAAAGCCCGCAGCAGTCATGCCGCGGGCTTTCATTTCATCGGTAAAAAACACCGGTTCGTTGAATATGTTTGGCCGTAACGGGAAAATTTTCTATTTTTGTTTGGAAAACAGTTTGAATAACGTTTATTCAATATAAAAAACGGAAAAATGAAAAAGATTTTATTTACGGCGATCGTGGCACTGTTCGCAGTATCGGCAGTGTCGGCGCAGGACAAAGGCAACTGGGCGCTGGGCCCCCGCATGAACATCTACACCAACACGGGTGACGCCGTGGTAGGTTTGGGAGCATTCGGCCGTTACAGCATCTCGGACAACTGGCGTATCGAACCGTCGCTGACGGCTCTGCTGCACAGCGGATGCTCGATCGACATCAGTGTCGATGCCCAGTATCTCTTCCACCTGGGCGAAGGCTGGAGCGTCTACCCCGCAGTGGGTTTCACGGCCAACGACATCGGCAAATGGGCCGCAGGTCTGAACATCGGCGGCGGTTTCGACTTCGAAGTGGCCCGCAACTGGGACCTCTCGGCCGGTCTGAAATGGCAGCCCATGTTCGACGACTGGCGCAAGAATCCCGTGGTCATCAGCATCGGCGCAGCCTACAAGTTCTAACACGGCTCGTCCGGATAAAACGAATCCCGGAAACCAAGATGGTTTCCGGGATTTTTCGTATCCGCAGACACCGGCCATCAAGTCCATCCACCTCGGCACGTGTATTGTACGTCCTCAGAAAAACAAAAAACAGCCACGAGGTTAATGCCCCGGCAGAAACGATAAATAACCAATTCGTCACTCATGTATAATTTTTAATTGAACAACCATGAAAAAAATTCTTCTCATCGCTCTCGCAGCCTTGTTTGCCTGGACGGCATCGGCGCAGAACAACAACTACCGCAACGCCGCCAATTACCGCGCGGGCACCGCCAACCGCCCGGGCAGCGACTACCGCAGCGCGGTAGGTCCGCGTGTGAACTTCTACACCAACACGGACGACGCCTCGGTCGGAATCGGCGCTTACTACCGCTACAGCTTCAACGAGCATTGGCGTATCGAACCGTCGATCTACGTGCTGACCGATAAAGACAGCTCGGTAGACATCAATTTCGACGCCCACTACGTATTCCGCATCGCCGACTGGTGGGGCGTATTCCCGCAGGTGGGCGTCGTGGCCAACGACATCCAGGACTGGGCCGTGGGCATGAGCGTCGGCGTCGGCTTCGACTTCAACATCGCACACCGCTGGAACATATCCCCGGGTCTCAAGTACGAGCCGATGTTCAAAAGCGGCCGCGACAACCCGCTGGTAGTCTATGTAGGCGCCGCATATAGGTTCTGACCACATATCCACCCGTCACGAAAAAGCGAGCCCCCTCACGGGAGCTCGCTTTTACCGTTCCGTCGCGGGAAAATACCCGCCGTCCGGAAACACGCCCTTACTGCTCATTGATACGGATCATCTCGAAGATCCGGTACCCGACCGGCGCGTAACTGCGCCATGCCGCACGTTTGGCCCGGTATACGTAGGGCCGTCCACCGGCATAGAGCGTCACTTCGGGTACGGCCCCTTCGTCGAAGAATCCGCAGAGCTGCGAACCGTCGGCGTCGAAAGTATAACGGTGTTTCCATCCTTTCTTCTCCGGTTCGAGGTATAGCTTCTTCACAGGGCCCGCCAGCACCACTTTTCCCGATGCGAAACGCACCGAATCGACCGGAACGGCCTGCGCCATGCGGCATGTGAAATTGATCGTCGCACGACCGCCGCGATGCTCTTTATAGGTGATGTCGAACGTCAGGTCACCCGTCTGCGGGCTCTCGAAGAGCGTCACCGGAAACGTGTGATAAATCACCCCGTCAGTCTCGGCCTTCGAGACATAATGGCTGCGGATGTTCTGCGCCGGAACCATAGACACGGCCCCGATGACACAACATGCAGCCAGCAGCAGGCGTTTAGTCACCGTAAACGATGATCGTATAGATCGTGTAGACCCCGACATAGGACTTGGCCTGATAGTCTACGTGATGGATGCGCGTGATGCCGGCCTCACGGGCTGCGGCCTGAATGCTCGCATCGCCCAGCGCAACAACTCCCAGATAGCCCTTGGCCTCGGCGGTGCCCACCTTGCTCGACCCGGCGTTGCCCGTAACGGCCAATCCGTCCTTCACATCGGTATAGATGCCTCCCACGAGCGGCGACTTGACGCATCCGACGAACATCATGGCCGCGAATGCCAGCGTAAAGATTTTTTTCATAGTCACATTATTTGGTTTTGTAGGCGCAGCGGTATTTCCCCTTCGCCAGATTCAACAGTTTTCCTTTGAGCAGCTGACGGCGCAGCGGGGCGATCCGGTCGGTGAAGACCACGCCTTCGATATGGTCGTACTCGTGCTGGATGACCCACGCCTTGAACCCAGTGAACTCCTCGTCGTGCTCGACGAAATCGGTGTCCAGGTAGCGCATGCGGATCGCCAGCGACCGCGACACGTCGGCACGGATGCCGGGAAACGAGAGACATCCCTCGTTGTAGGTCTTCTTCTCTTCGGAATAGGCGTAAATCTCGGGGTTGATGAAAGCACGCTTGTAGTCGGCGCACGAGGGGTCCTCTTCGCCCCACGGCGTGCAGTCGATGATGAACAGGCGGATGTTCTTGCCGATCTGGGGAGCGGCCAGACCGACGCCTTCGGCCTCCTCGAGCGTGAGGAACATGTCCTCGGCCAGTTTTTTCAGGTCGGGGTAATCGGGCGTTATCTCCTCGCAGTGTTTGCGAAGCGCCTCATCCCCGTAAATTACAATAGGATAGATCATTTGTTAAATTCCATATAACTCTGCAATATGATCGTTGCAGATATTTTATCCACCAAAGCCTTGTCGCGGCGGGCCATCCTGCCGATGCCGCTTTCGAGCATCGTGCGGTGGGCCATCACCGAGGTAAAACGCTCGTCGTGGAAAACCACCTCCTTGTCGGGCCAGGCCCGCCGCAGCCGTCCGGCCAGCGGTTCGATGAACCTCCACGTTTCGGACGGCGTGCCGTCCATCCGCGAGGGCTTTCCCACAACTATCGTACTAACGTTTTCCCGGGCGAAATATTTCGCCAGCCACGTCTCCAGCTCCTTCGTCGGAACCGTCTCCAGACCTCCGGCGATCAGGCGCAGGGGATCGCTCACGGCAATCCCCGTGCGCTTGGTCCCGTAATCTATGGCGAGAATGCGGCCCAAATCAGAGGTTCAGCATTTTGAACAGCCTGCGGTAGGAGCACTCCTCCTCGACCATCGCATGCAGGGCCTCGATGCTGACGCGCTCCTGCTGCATCGTGTCGCGGTGGCGGACCGTCACGGTTCCGTCCTCCAACGTCTGGCCGTCGACCGTCACGCAGAACGGCGTGCCGATGGCGTCCTGACGGCGGTAGCGCTTGCCGACGGAGTCCTTCTCGTCATAAACGACGTTGTAATCGTATTTGAGTTCGTCGACGATCTTCCGGGCCACTTCGGGCATGCCGTCCTTCTTCACCAGCGGCAGCACGGCGACTTTGATCGGAGCCAACGCGGGCGGGAATTTCAGCACGACGCGCGAATCGCCGCCGTCCAAAGCCTCCTCGGTATAAGCCGCCGACATCACCTGCAGGAACATGCGGTCCACGCCGATCGAGGTCTCGACCACGTAGGGAACATAGCTTTCGCCCGTCTCGGGATCGAAATACTGCATCTTCTTGCCGGAAAGTTTCTGGTGGCTGCCCAGGTCGAAATCCGTCCGCGAGTGGATACCCTCGACCTCTTTGAAACCGAACGGGAAGTTGTACTCGATGTCGGTGGCGGCATTGGCGTAATGCGCCAGCTTGTCGTGGTCGTGGAAACGGTAGTTGTCGTCGCCGAAGCCCAGCGCACGGTGCCAGGCCATGCGGGTGTTCTTCCACTCGTTCCACCACCCCATCTCGGTCCCGGGGCGTACGAAGAACTGCATCTCCATCTGCTCGAACTCGCGCATGCGGAAGATGAACTGACGGGCCACGATCTCGTTGCGGAAGGCCTTGCCGATCTGCGCGATGCCGAACGGAATCTTCATGCGGCCGGTCTTCTGAACGTTCAGGAAGTTGACAAAGATACCCTGCGCCGTCTCGGGACGCAGGTAAATGGTATTCGCCCCCTCGGCCGTGGAACCCATCTGGGTCGAAAACATCAGGTTGAACTGGCGCACGTCGGTCCAGTTGCGGGTGCCCGAGATCGGGCAGGCGATCTCGCAGTCGACGATGATCTGGCGCAGCTCCCCGAGGTCATTGGCGTTCAGCGCATCGGCGAAGCGCTTATGCACCTCGTCACGCTTGGCCTGCAGTTCCACGACACGCGGCGAGGTTTCGCGGTACTTGGCCTCGTCGAAATCGGCGCCGAAACGCTTGCGGGCCTTCTCGACCTCCTTTACGATCTTTTCATCCTGCTTGGCCAGCCACTCCTCTACCAGCACGTCGGCACGGTAGCGCTTTTTCGAATCCTTGTTGTCGATCAGCGGGTCGTTGAACGCCGAGATGTGTCCCGAAGCCTCCCAGGTCTTGGGGTGCATGAAAATCGCGGCGTCGATGCCGACGATATTCTCGTGCAGTTTGACCATCGAATCCCACCAGTAGCGTTTGATGTTGTTCTTCAGCTCCACGCCGTTCTGACCGTAATCGTACACGGCACCGAGTCCGTCGTATATCTCGCTCGAGGGGAATACGAAACCGTATTCCTTGCAATGGGCGACCAGCTTTTTGAAAAGTTCTTCCTGAGTCATCGCAATCTATTTTACTTTACTGATTTACCGAATTACAAAAGTACAAAATAAATGGAAAAAGCCCTCGCCGGTACGGATTTTATTTCTATATTTGTGTCGGCAGCCTGCGAGGGCCGCCGACATACGACGATAAAAAGCGCATCGGCTTTTTTCTTACAAGTGAAAATTGGACACTTTCGCGTAAGGTAAGGAATTAGGTTGGTGCTCTCGCTGTTTTTCAGCGTGGGCATATTCCATCATTCTACCTTACGGGTCGTCCAATACCCCACTTGTGAATGTGGAATTTTGCCTGCGCCTTTTGTTAGCGGAAAAGCAACAACTCCTTTAACAAAATAAAAATGAAACCAGCAAAATTCTTCATGGCCTTCATGGCCGCCGCGCTGCTCGCGTCATGCAGCGACAAAAACAACGATTATTCGGGCGATTTCGGGCAGATCAAAGTCCCCGACACCCGGCAATTGGAACAGACCGTCACGGCCGACGACACGCAGACCGCCCGGGGCGTGACCTTCACCACCGAAGGGGCATGGACCTCGACAATCGCCGAAAAGACCCGCGCCGAAGCCCCCGACTGGATCGGAATCTCGCCCGACCACGGCGACGCCGCAGGCAGTTACACGCTGAAAATCAACCTCCAGCCCAACGATTCCGAGGAGTCCCGCACGGCAACGATCGTCATCAACTGCGGCACGTCGAAGATCGAGATCACCATCACGCAGGAGGGCTCGGACAACCCGATCACTCCGACACTGAACTCCCGGATCTCAAAGATCGAATGCTATTACGAGGAGGAAGAGCATCCCGAAAAGAACCGGCAGACAGCCAACTACCATTTCGAGTACGACGACCGAAACCGCGTTACGAAATGCACTTTCGAGAACCTGGAGGACTCGTCCGAGGAAATAGACCAGGTAGTCACATTCACCTACCCCGACGCCTCGACGCTGAAAATCGTCGCATCCGGGGAGGATCAGCGTGAAACCCTGCGGTACACCGCTGCGCTCGACGACGCAGGACGCGCCGTCGAGGTGCGCCGCGACGATGACGCTTCGCGCTGGACGTTCTCCTACGACGCAGGAGGACGCTGCACCGAGTGCCGGCAATCCGGCGTCGAAGAATCGACGGTCTATCCGCGCACGGCCTTCGGCTGGAAAAACGGCAACCTGACGAGTATCGACACCTTCGACAACGCAGGCAAACCGGTGAAAGCGTACAGCTTCACCTGCACATACACCGAGCAGAAGAACTCGCCCCAAGCCATGAGTATCGACCTGAACGCCTTGCTTTTCGATGTCTGCCCGGCCTACATGCCCGTCTACGGTCCCGATCTCGCACAAGTACTCGCCACGGCAGGCCGCCTGGGGGTCCGCAGCGCCGACCTGACCAAAACGAATCTGATGGACGAGGAACTGGCCATGAGCAGCACCCCCAGCGATCCGAATATCCTCTGTTTCTATGAAATCCTGCCCGAAAACGAAATCATCGAATGGGAGCTGGACAACGACGGCCGCGTCAAGCGGGTTTTCTACACTGCCCGGGTTCTGTATATCAAGGAGAACCTGACCTCCGGACAAAAAGACATAGTTCCGGAAAAATGCTACACCCTGCGAAGAATCTACATCGTCAGCTATTGATCGCTCCCCTGCAAAAAAACGGACGGCTCCCTTCCCGGAAGCCGTCCGCTGTTTTTTTATCCGCAACGCCCTAACCGATCAACCCCTTGCGGCGGAACGAGAAATCCCCTTCGCGGGCGATGATGATGTGGTCCAACAGACGGATGTCGAACAACTCCGCGGCACGTGCGACCCGCTCGGTCAGCGTCTTGTCCTGCCCGCTCGCCTCGGGAGTGCCCGACGGATGGTTGTGAATCAGAATCAGTTGCGTGGCGAGCAGTTCCAACGCCCGTTTGACGATCAGCCGGTGATCGACCACCGTGCCCGTCACCCCGCCCTGACTCACGCGCTGGCGTTCGATGATGCGGTTCGACGCCGTGAGGTAAACCACCCAGCACTCCTCATGCGTGAGCCGTTCCAACAGCGGCCGGAACAGCCGCACCACGTCGTCGCTCGTCGTCACGAAATCGGCCTCCGCAGCTTGGTCCGCCGCCACGCGGCGTCCGAACTCCGCGGCGGCCAGCAGCATCCGCGCCCGTTTCAGACCCAGTCCGCCGACCATGCGCAGGCGGGCTTCGGACTCCCCGGCGATGCGCGCCGGCGAACCGTCGTAAGCCTCCAGCAACGCCCGGGCCGTCTGCCCGTCCTCGGTGAGCAGGGTCAGCAACTCGGCGTCGTCAAGGGCATCCGCACCCCGTACGGCCATTTTATCGTGGATGTTTTTCATGGGCTCTCAGACGATCGACCTTGTCCAGCAACGAGGCGCACTGCTCGTCGCTCAGGTATTGCGACACGGAGAACGACGCGCGCTGCTCGGCCTCTTTTTTCGAGTCCCCGGCGCCGTGTCCCACCTCCATATCGTCGATCAGCACCGTACAGCAGAATACCGGGTGATTCGACGCATACTCCTTGTCGTGCTCCGTGCGGAACTCGATCCGGTGGCGGTGCTTCTGGCTCCACTCGATCAGACGGCTCTTAAAATCGGTTTCCGACTCGGTGAGCTCCTCCAGATTCAGGAAACGGAGGTAGATATCGTTTATCAGCAGGCGGTTGACGAACTCATAACCCTGATCCAGATAGACTGCGCCCATCATCGCCTCGAACGCGTCGCCGTAAATATGCTTCTGGGCGATGCCTGCACCGCCGTTCGAGATCACGTGGACATCCAGCCCCAATTTCACGGCCAGCGCATTGAGCGACTGCCGCGAAACGATCTTCGAGCGCAGCTGGGTCATAAACCCCTCGTCCCGATCGGGGTATTCGATGAACAGGTAGTCCGAAGTCACGGCCTCGATCACCGCGTCGCCCAGATACTCCAGGCGCTCGTTGTTGATCGACCGGCCGTCCTCCAAAACCAAAGAAGCTGACTTGTGAATCAAAGCCAGCTTGTAAAGTTCGATGTTGTGCGGAATGAATCCGAACAGATCATCGACAATTCTGTAATACGCCCGGTCACGCCCGTAATTCCGCCGCAGCGGACGCAATAGAAAATCAATCACGGCACGGGTCGTTATCGGGGTTAGAGCTTCCGGAAAATGACCGTCGAGTTATGACCGCCGAATCCGAACGTGTTGCTCAGCGTGCACTTCACATCGCGTTTCTGTGCTTTGTTGAGCGTCAGGTTCAATTTCTGGTCGATCTCGGGGTCGAGATTCTCGCAGTTGATCGTGGGGGGCACCACGCCGTGCGTCATCGCGAAGATGCAGGCCAGGGCCTCGACGGCTCCGGCGGCACCCAGCAGGTGGCCCGTCATCGATTTGGTCGAGGAGATGTTGACATTGTAAACGTGCTCGCCCAGAACACCTGCTACGGCCTTCAGTTCGGGAATGTCGCCCGCGGGGGTCGAGGTTCCGTGTACGTTCACATAGTCGATGTCCTCGGGTTTGATGCCGGCGTCCTTAATGGCGTCGCGCATCGCCTTCATAGCGCCCTTGCCCTCGGGATGGGGAGCCGTAAAGTGGTAAGCGTCGGCCGAAGCGCCTCCGCCGACAACCTCGCAGTAAATCTTCGCGCCGCGTGCCTTGGCGTGCTCATACTCCTCGAGGACCAGTGCCCCGGCGCCTTCGCCGATCACGAATCCGTCGCGGTCCTTGTCGAAGGGGCGCGAAGCGTGCTGCGGATCGTCGTTGCGCGTCGAGAGCGCCTGCATGGAGTTGAAGCCGCCGACAGCGGGCTCGTTGACCGCTGCCTCCGAACCGCCCGTGACCATGACGTCGGCCTTGCCGTAACGAATGGCGTCGAAAGCGGCCGTGATGCCGTGATTCGACGAAGCGCAGGCCGACACGGTGCAGTAGTTCGGGCCCATGAAGCCGTACTTCATGGAGATGAAACCGGCTGCGATGTCGGAAATCATGCGAGGAATAAAGAATGGGCTAAACCGAGGGGTTCCGTCCCCTGCGGCCCAGCCCAGACATTCATCGAAGAAAGATTTGATTCCTCCGATGCCCGAGCTCCAGATAACACCCACCTGCTCCTTGTCGACCGTCTCGAGATCGAGGGCCGAATCCTCCACGGCCTGCGTGGCCGCAATCAGGGCATACTGGGTGAACAGGTCGTATTTGCGAACCTCCTTGCGGTCGAAATACTGGCCCGGGTCGTAATTCTTTACTTCACAAGCAAATTGGGTCTTAAATTTTTCGGCATTGAAATGAGTAATCGGTGCGGCACCGCTGACTCCCTTCTCCAGATTCGAAAAATACTCCTCTATATTATTACCGAGCGGGTTGATCGTACCGATGCCCGTAACAACTACTCTTCTTCCTGTCATAAATTTAAGGCTTTGTTGGCCGTGAACGAATTTCTAAAAGAAAAAATTATTTCTTGTGCTCCTCGATGTAGCTGACAGCGTCACCTACGGTAGCGATCTTCTCAGCGTCCTCATCCGGGATCTGGATATCGAAAGCCTTCTCGAACTCCATGATCAGCTCTACAGTGTCGAGCGAGTCTGCGCCCAGGTGGTTGGTGAAGCTTGCTTCGGGTACTACCTCCGACTCCTTAACACCCAGCTTGTCGACGATGATCTCGACAACTTTTGATTGAACTTCTGACATAATTTTAATTTTTTAGTTAAACAATTATTTGGAAATAGTTCTCATGCATTTCCAGAGCAATTTTGCGCAAAAGTAACACTTTTTTTATTACTTTTGACAAAACGGCGTGATTTTTTATTCACAACTTTTTCGACATTTAGCACACTTTTTTAATTAATACATTCAAAACCATAGCCTTATGAAATTGCTTCTGATCTCGAATTCGACCAATGCCGGCGAGGAATATCTGCGTTATCCGCTGCCCGAGATAGGTCGGTTCCTCGACGGGGTGCGCGAAGTGGTCTTCGTGCCCTATGCCGCGGTCACCTTCTCCTACGCCGAATACGAGAAGAAGGTACAGGCGCGTTTCGCCGAACTCGGCATCCGCGTACGCTCGGTGCACCGGGCCAAGGACCCTGCGGCCCTGATCCGCACGGCCGAAGCCGTCTGCGTCGGCGGCGGCAATACCTTCGCCCTGACCAAAAAGATGCAGCAGCAAGGGCTGATGAAGGCCATACTCCGCAAAATCAAAGCCGGAACACCTTATGTCGGCTGGTCCGCCGGCAGCAACGTCTGCTGCCCGACGATCTGCACCACAAACGATATGCCCATCGTCGAACCCGAATCGTTCAGCGCCATCGGGGCCGTGAAGTTCCAGATCAACCCCCACTACCTCGACGCCAATCCCGAAGGACATGCGGGCGAGACGCGCGAACAGCGCATCCTCGAATACATCGAGGCCAATCCGCGCCGCTGGGTGGCCGGACTGCGCGAGGGATGCATGCTGCGGCTCGAGGACGGAAAACTGGAACTGATCGGCAAGCGGCCGATGCGGATGTTCCGCAAAGGCGTGGAAACCTTCGAGGTAGAGCCGGGCGGCGACCTCTCTTTTTTGTTATAATATAAATAGGTATATCTGCCATGAAAGTACTGATTGCGGGCATGGGTCTCATCGGAGGCTCGTTCGCCTTGGCCCTGCGCGACCACGAGCTCGCGGAGGAGATACTCGGCGTTGAAAACACCGAGGAACATGCGGTCGAGGCCCTGCAACTGGGGCTGGCGGACCGCATGGTCGGCTTCGAAGAGGGCATCGCCGAGGCAGACCTCGTGGTGCTGGCCACCCCCGTCGACACCATCCCGCTGATGGCCGTCAAAGCGCTCAACCGCGTGAACGACAAACAGGTGGTGATGGACATGGGTTCGATCAAAGGCGAGTTGTGCGAAGTGATCTCGATGCACGCGCACCGCGGACGCTTCGTCGCCGCACACCCGATGTGGGGTACGGAGTACAGCGGTCCCAGGGCCGCCCAGCAGGGCGCTTTCACGGGACGCAGCGTCGTGCTGTGCGACACCGTCCGCAGCGACAAGGACGCGCTGGCCGTCGTGGAACGGATTTTCCGCTCGCTGGGCTGCCCGGCAGTCTACATGGACCCCGAGGAGCACGACCTGCACGCAGCCTACGTATCGCACATCTCGCACGTCACGTCGTTCGCGCTGGCCCTCACGGTGCTCGAAAAGGAGCGCGAAGAGCGCCACATCTTCGACCTGGCGGGCGGCGGTTTCGAAAGCACGGTGCGCCTGGCCAAGAGTTCCGCAGCGACGTGGGTCCCGATCCTGCTGCAAAACAAGTACAACGTGCTGGACGTCCTGCGCGAACACATCCACCAGTTGCAGATCATGCGCCGGATGCTCGAACGCGACGATGCCGAAGGGCTGAAAAACGCCATGGACCGCGCCAACACCATTCAGCGCATCATCCGCTGATGACCGCCGCAGCCGAGACGGGACAGGCCGGCGAACGCGCCGCGACCGAACACCTCCGCCGCGCGGGATACGACATCTGCGCCCTCAACTGGCGGCAGGGCCGCGACGAGCTGGACATCGTAGCGCTGAAAGACGGCGTTCTGCATTTCGTGGAGGTCAAAACCCGCCGGACGGGGTCGCTCACGCCGCCCGAGGCTGCCGCCACGCAGCGGAAATTCCGGGCCCTGAGCCGCGCCGCCGCCTGCTACCTGCGCACGACGGGCTGGGAGGGAGAAGTGCAGTTCGACCTGGCCTCGGCCGAGGCGTTTCCCGACGGGACGGTCCGCGTCGAGCTGATCGAAAATGCGCTGGAATACAACTGGTAATTTTGCAGTTCCGACAAATTATGCTATCTTTGCCGGACTGAAAAAGAACTTCCTGATGCTGAGCCGCAAGCGGATAGGGCACAGGAGGCAAGAAACTGAAAACCTCAACACCGTAAATACCGATGTGGTTCTATAATTTCGGTCTGTTTCTCTATGTATGGGCCATACGCCTCGTAGCGCCGCGTCATCAAAAGGCCCGGCTCTGGCTCGAAGGCCGCAAAGACCTTTTCCGACGCATGCGGGAAGCCATCGACCCCTCCGCCCGAATCGTCTGGGTGCATGTCGCGTCACTCGGGGAGTTCGAGCAGGGGCGTCCCATTATCGAACGAATTCGCAAGGACTATCCCGAATACAAAATCCTCGTCACCTTCTTCTCGCCCTCGGGCTATGAGATCCGCAAGAACTACAAGGGCGCCGACTACATCTTCTACCTGCCCCTCGACACGCCGCGCAACGCCCGCCGGTTCCTCGACGCCGCCCGCCCCGAAATCGCAATCTTCGTCAAATACGAATACTGGCTCAACCTGCTGCGCGAACTGCGCCGCCGCAAGGTCCGCACCTATGTCGTGTCGGCCATCTTCCGGCGCAATTCGGTCTTCTTCCGCCCCTACGGCGGCATGTGGCGGCAGGCCCTCGAGTCGTTCGATGTGATGTTCGTGCAGAACGAGGAGTCGAAGAAACTGCTGGCGACGCTCGGTTTCGACAACGTGCTGGTGGCCGGCGATACGCGCTTCGACCGCGTCGCCGAGATCGCCCGGGCAGCCAAGCACATCGACATCATCGACCGCTTCAAGGCCGACGACCGGCTGTTCGTCGCGGGATCCACGTGGGAACCCGACGAGGAGCTGCTGATCCGGCTTATCAACGACAATCCCTGCGTGAAATTCGTCGTTGCCCCCCACGAGATGGACGAAAGCCGCATCGCACGCCTGATGTCCGAGGTCAAAGGCGGCGCCCTGCGCTACACGCAGTGCACTCCCCGTACGGCTTACGGCTCACGGCAAGTGCTGATCCTCGACACCGTGGGGATTCTCGCGTCGGTCTACGGCTACGCCACGTGGAGCTACATCGGCGGCGGATTCGGCGTCGGCATCCACAACACGCTCGAAGCCGCGACGTTCGGCCTTCCGGTGGCATTCGGCCCCAACTACCAGAAATTCAAGGAGGCCCGCGACCTGGTGACGCTCGGCGCGGCCCGTTCGGTCAGCGACTATGAGCAACTGCGGACGTGGTTCATCCCCCTGCGCGACAACGAGGAGTTCCTCCAGAAAACCAGCCGCATCGCCAAAGACTACACCACGCGCCACCAAGGAGCGACCGACATCATCGTCAAAACGATCTTCCACTGAACCGCCATCCGGTGACATCCATAAAAACGTGCAGCCTCTTGCGGGGCTGCACGCTTCTTTTTCCGTGATCCGGGAGCATCATTCGTAAAGCGACTCACAGTATTCTTTCAGCTCCGCCCACGGGTAGTAGGGACCGCCGGATATCGGCAGCCGGGCGTCGCGCTCGTTGTGCAGCACGCGAACCCGCACATCGCCCGTCGCGGGATTGCGGAAGAAGACGAACTGGATGTTGGTGCCCATCGGCGTCACGGTCTGGGCATTCCACGCCGCGGCGATGTCGTCGAGCGACTCCACGCACGTCGAAGCGCCCTCGACGCCCAACAGGGCCAGCATCGGCGTTATGCAGGTGTCGTGCCCGAAGCGCAGCGAAGCCGAGAGGCCCGACTCACCCCGGACGACCTTGTCGGCCGTCTCGACGATATTACGCAGCAACGCCCCGGCATCGGCGACGATCGGCCCTCCGAAGCGAGCCGAGGGTCCCATCTGCATATAGCGAAGGGCGTTCTCGCACTCCCAGAGCGAGTAGAGTTCCTCGTCGGTAAAGATGTCGTAGAACGGTTCAATGCCCAGATGGCTGACATCCTGGACGATGCCGGCGAGCAGGAAAAGGTCCTGCATCAGTTCCAGCGGATCGGCGACGACCCGGGAATCGGTGACCAGCGACCGCACCAGCCGGTCGGGGTTCAGCCGCGCACGGCTCAGACTGTCGGCGACCGTCGCAATCGCCTCTCGGGCAAGCGCCTGCGAATTTCCCCGCGCCATGTAATCGAGGTAGCGCCCGCTCGCGTCGCGGGTGGTCGAGATCGCGGGATTGAGCTCTTTGAGACGTTCGTTGAAAGCCGCCATGCTCAGAATACAGCGCGGCACGAGCGTCGAGCGGCTCTCGACACGGCACACGCGACCGCCGTCGGTCGAAAAGACCCCGGGCCAGGCCGCATACATGCGCTCGGCGATGCCCCGGTGCTCGGCAACTCCACGGGGCGAAAGATCCCCGTAACGCAGGCGGGCGTCTTCGGCCAACGCCTCGGCCTTCGCCAGCACCTCCTGCCCCTTCGGGGTCAGCTTGCCGGCCTCAGCGGCCCGGCGCAGCACGTCGAGAGGCTGGGCGTAGGCCTTCTCCTTAGAGTGGTAGCGGCTGCCGTGACGGCCGTAATGGCTGATGTAGAAAGGTTCGTAACCCTCGGGAATGGGGACGTCGGGCCCCGGCAGGTATTCGTAGGAATGGTAAATTCCCGCCGAGCGTTCGGGATGCGCGGCGAGTTCGGCAGGGGTGGGCTGCGCCGCGGCGCAGGTTCCGGAGAGCAGCAACAGCGCCAGCAGCCGGATTTTCAGTGTAAGATATCTCATAATCAGCATTTATTGGTCATTATTCGAAGCACGAGCCGGTCGGTTTCGTCCATGCCCTCACGGCCGATAGTCGTCAGGTTGCGGATGCAACGGTCCACATCCTCCTCGATGATCCCCTCAACCGGACTGACACAGCGGCCGTCCATAGCCATCATCGCCGAGAGCACGGCCGTCGAGACGCCGCTCGTGAGTTTCATCGCACAGCTGGGTTTGGCGCCGTCGCAGATCATGCCCGTCAGGTTGGCGATCATGTTCTTCACCGCCGCGGCCGCCTGGTCGTAACCGCCGCCCATCAGGTAGGTGATGCCGCAGCTCGAACCCGTTGCGGCCACCACGCAGCCGCACAGGGCCGACAGCCGCCCGAGGCTCTGCTTGATGTAGATCACCGTCAGGTGGCTCAGCGCCAGCGCACGGATCGTCTGCTCTTCCGTGGCCTGCATTTCGTCGGCGTAGACCGCCACGGGAAGCGTCGCGGCAATGCCCTGGTTGCCGCTGCCCGAATTGCTCATCACCGGAATCATCGCCCCCGCCATGCGGGCGTCGCAGGCCGCCGAGGTATAGGATAGAATCCGCGTGAAGATGCTGTCCCCCATCACCTTCCGTTCGCGGTCGCAGCGCAGCGTGCGGCCCACGCAATGACCGTACTCGCCGGCGAACGACCGCTCGGCGGCAGCCATGTTCAGGCGGCGGGTCTCGAGGATGAAGCGCAGTTCGTCCACGGGCGAGGTCATGGCGAAATCCCACACCCGGGCCAGGGTCAGGGGCACCTCCCCGGCCTCGTCGTCACACTCCGCGGGGGTCCGTTTGTCGAACAACACCTCGCCGTCGCGGCTCACGAAGACGAAATCCGTATGCCCGCCGGCAATGACCGCCACGGCCCGATGTCCGTCCGCTTCGACCTCCGCCTCGATGTAGAGTTTTTCGCAGACGCCCTCCTTCAGCCCGATCGAGATGCACCGCCGGTCGATCATCTCCCGGCCGCGTTCGACGGCCTCCGGCGTCACGTCGCGCAGCACCTCCAACCGGTATTCCGAACGGCCGATCAAAGCCCCGAGGGCCACGGCGATCGGCAGTCCGATCATCCCCGTCCCGGGAATCCCGACGCCCATGGCGTTTTTGAGGATGTTGGCGCTCAGGCGCACGGTGATCCTTTCGGGCTCCGCACCCAGGGTCTCCGCAGCGCGCGCCGTGCACAGCGCCACGGCAATCGGCTCGGTGCACCCGATGGCGGGCACCACTTCGCAGTTGATGAGGTCGATAATCTTTCGGCGTTCGGATGAAGAGAGCATTGCGGTTGTTTTTAGGATATGACAAATGAAAGTGCCGTTACGACACAGACCATCAAAGATAACAAATTTTCGCTATTTTTGCCAACAGACAACAAGCTAAATCATGGAAAATCTGAAAAACCGGAAGTGGAAAGTCCTGACGAGCGAATACCTCGCGCGCAAACCGTGGTTCACGGTCCGCCACGAAAGCCTCGAGTTGCCCGACGGACGCCGCATTCCCGACTATTACGTTCTCGAATATCCCGACTGGATCAACGTCATCGCCATCACGCGCGACGGACGGTTCGTCTTCGTCGACCAATACCGCCACGGGCTCGGAGAGACCTCCTACGAGACGCCCGCCGGGGTGTCGGAACCCTCCGACGGGTCGATGCTCGCCGCGGCGCAGCGCGAGCTGGCCGAGGAGACGGGTTACGGCGGCGGCGAATGGCGGCTGCTCATGACCGTATCGGCCAACCCCTCGACACACTCCAACCTCACCCACTGCTTCCTCGCCACGGGAGTCGAGAAGATCGGCGAACAGCACCTCGACCCGACGGAGGACCTGCGCGTGCATCTCCTGACGCGCGCAGAGGTATTGGAACTGCTCCGCACCGACCGCATCCGGCAATCCCTGATGGCCGCGCCGCTGTGGCGGTACTTCGCTGAAAACCCCGCTTCACCCGAGGGATTCCGGGCGAAATGACATCGAGCGGTCCCCGGGGACCGCTCGACGCATTCGAAAAGGCCGCCTATCTGCCGACGGTCTGGGCCAGCGCCACGAAATAACGCGCCGGATCGAGCCCGAGGGCGGACATCAGCTCCGCTTCGGGGGCGCTGCCGCGCGTGATCGAGCGCAGGCCGTGACCTGCGGTGTAGAGGTTGACGTTCTCGGCATAGCCCGCAGCATCCTGCCCGCAGAGGTAACGGGTATGCTCCGCGGGAATGTTCTTCCCTTCATAGACCGCGAGATCGGCGACATAAACCAGGTTCAGGGGCGCCGTAAAGACGAAATCCTGCATCCCGGCCAACTTGCGGCGGTCGCCTTCCGCGACGCGCACGAGTTTGTTCGCCTTGGCGTCGTAGGCATACACGCCCTCGGCGAAGAAGGCGTAGACCCGGATCGGATAGAGCGCCAGCGCCGAGGGGGCCGTCAGGCGATCCGTTCCCGGACGATTGACGCCGGCGGCAGCCCACATCACGCCCGAAAGCTCTTCGAGCGTCAGCGGTGCAGCGCTATACTCGCGCCACGAGCGACGATCGGCCAAAGCCTGATTGATGGTCGCTCCGCCCACGGTGTCGGGAGTCAGAAGGACGATTTCGGGACCGTGCTTCACTTCGGTCCGGGTCACCGCGGCCTTCCGGGCCGACGGGGCGCCTCCGCACGCCGCCAACAGCAGCGCGGCACAGGCAAACAGTTTCGTTTTCATAGTCTTGCGTGTTTTTAGTTCCAAACAAAAATAATGCACGCGGAGCACAATACCAAATTTATCCGCACGCATCCTCCAGCGAATCGAGCACGGCGACGATCTCCGCACCGTAACGCTCCGCGCGGCGGGGTCCGAAGCCGCGGATTTCGAGCAGGTCCTCGGGCGTTGCGACGTCGTTCCGGGCGATGTTGAGCAGGTCGCGGTTCGAGGCGATGACGAAAGGCTTGCGCCCCATGGCTTCGGCCCTCCGGTCGCGCCACAGGCAGAGCGCCTCGTAACGTTCGCACTCCTGCCCGGTGAGGTCCGTCGCGGGAGGCAGGAAATCCCCGACCAGCGCCGGAGCCGCGGCGATCTCCTCGTCGGTAGGGTCGTGGAAGATGACGATGACCGTCCACGACGACCGCCCGCGCAGGCATCCGCAATGGAGGCGCGAAACACGGACGGCGGCCAGAAATTCGTTCACGATCCGTTCGTCGCGCTCCCGCACGGCGGGATCGACGCGGATCTCAAAGGTTTTGATCTTCATAGTCGTTGTTTGAAGTTGCGTCCTCAAATATAGGCCAAAGAGCCGGATTCCGCAAAATCGCACCCCGAAACACGGGATTTTTTATTAATTCTGGAAAACTTCTGTTAGTACCTTATACAAAGGACTTTGGGATAATTACCCGTTTTTGAGGTAATGACTTGGCAACGGTACAATCTGCTGCGTTCTACCTTGAATTGCTTTCAAGTAACTCGTTTCTGTGTACAAAAATAATAGAATAGTCCGATGTACACAAGGTACATCAAAGAAAAAGTTCGACTATTTTTTTAGTTTGTTTAATCGCATTACAATCGAAGTTTGACTTCTACCCATTTTGTTTGCAATATATTTGACACTCTTACCTTCATTGTGCAGTTTCAATAAAAATTGGTCTGCACTTCTTGTCCATCTTTTATTGGCGTTAGGGTGCTTTACATAGCTTTCTTCTGACACCTTTTCGGGGTGCAAGAATTCATCCACAAATACAGACGGGAAACGCTTATCGTATAATACAAGCGTTTTTATCTTAGCCCTTGTTATTGCAACATAGAATAATCTTCTTTCTTCTCCGTATGGGAATTGGTCGCTCTTAGTGAGCACATAGTTAAGCACAGGGTCGTCACTCACCTGTGATGGGAAACCGTATGTATCTTTATTGCATTGTAAGAGTATTACATAATTCGCTTCAAGACCTTTTGACTTATGTACGGTTAAAAACTCTATTTTTCGTCCTCCTATCACATAGTAGAATCTATTACCCTCTTTAATTGATTGGTACATAAAAGAGAGGTAGTAATCATCAAAAGAGTAACGCCCCAATAGGAATATTGATTTATCCGATGGAATAGAAGCCACAAGTTGCCCTATCGTATTGCAGTAATCTCGTCTATCATAAGCATAGAATTCCAACTCGGTTCTCATTTCTGAGCTGAACGAATGGATATTCTTTTGTATTTGGGCTTTATTGCGTTGTATAAAGTTCGACGATAAAGAAACCAAAGGCTCTCCAAACCTGTATGTAGTTTCAATCTTGTTTATCTCCGTTGCTCCAAAATATTCGGGGAATTGATTGAATAGAGCCATATCACTTCCCGAAAAACGATAAATAGACTGCCAATCATCACCCACACAATACAACTTTGCAGGAGGATTACCCTCTCGCAATACTTTCAAGAAGTTGTAACGGTCAACAGATATATCTTGAAACTCATCCACTATGATATAATCATATTCAACAGGGTGTGAAGTACGACATATCTCAGTGGCTTGAAGAATAGCATCGGTAAAATCAATTTGGTTACTATCGCTTAACGCATTTATGTAGCGTTCATATACAGGTTGAAATATATTCTTGATGATAAACACACTTCGTTCATCATCTGCATTTTTGGCTTGTTTTAAAACCTCTTTAACTGATTTACAACTTGATTTTACCAATGTAACGAAAGTAACAACAAGTCGTATAAACGCCTTTTCCTGCTTGCTGCCTTTGGGTAGTACTAAATCGTATAACTCCTCATCGGTCTTTTCTTGAATTGGTACACCTGCTTCAGCTAATAGTTTACGGAGTTTATCCCTAATATCAGAATAATGGAAATCTGCACTTGATGTTACTAAAAGTTGTGTGCCAAATTTCTCGTGAGCAGTTTTCTTCCAAGTTATACCATCATTGTATTTCTGATTGGCTTCTTCGTAGGTTATACCCTTATCTTTTGCGAACCAAGCAGGAACAAGCCCGTGTTCATCAACTCCGAAATGTTCAAGATAGATGCGTTTGGTTACTCCTCCTTGCTTAAAATATATTGAGAAGTCGGGACGATATTGTGAGTGCATCTCATCTGCTAATTGATGTTCGTATGGTTCTTCATATCTGAATTTCACTCCCAGCGAGGACAAAGCAAAACATATTTTTTGTTCTTGTTCACTTCTCACATATATGGCTCTGCCGTCCATATCGGGGAACATCGCCTTTAGCTGCACATTCTTTAGTCCTGATAATTGCTCCCGTCTTTCATTCTTGCGTTGTTCCCAATCAGCTTCATTCGTTTGGTAATCAATAAAGTATTCCACTATACTTTTCTTGAAAGACGATTTATCTAACAATTTGTGATATATATCTACAAACAATGAATCTGTATTGTCGCAAATAGATGGTTTTGTACCTGTCGTTTTGCCTATAATATCAATGGCTAACTTATGGAATGTGTAACCTTTCAATCCATTGGTCGCCATTCTTTCGGTTAGTTCGGCTGCTGCTTTGTTGGTATAACTGATAAGTAAAATTCTTTCAGGTGCTATACCCTTGATTTCGGTGAGATATTTAACCTTACCGACAATTGAAGAGGTTTTACCACTACCTGCACTGCTGACTACTAAACAATTATCCTCTTCTGAAACAATTGAGCGTCTTTGTTGCTTGTCTAATGGGTATTTTAGGCAATGGTCGAAAAAGTCCCTGTGCGTGTCAAGTAGAAAGGTTATAACACCATCATTATGTTGTTTTACAAGTTTGTTGATTCTTCCAAAGTCGTTAATGAATTTGGATATGGTTTCTGATGGAGTGATGTTAAAGGCTTTAAGTTTCTTCAGAAGTGAATATGCCTCTTGGAAATGTACCTTATAATGATTGATGAAATCTTTTTCTTGCGTTGCGGAGATTACCCTGCCATAAAAGCCATTATTTAAGTCTGAGGGAATATCTATAAACGCCCCCTCCTTAAGAGCCGATAATCTCTCTTTTGCTTGCTCATAATTTGATTTCTCGCTATATGCAGATATATGGTTTAGCTTTTCTGCAAGCTCTTTGGATTTGTTTTTTAGGCGTGTTCGTACCATCGCTATTACAATAACCGAAATAGCAATTATACAAATTACCCAAATGAACAATGGCTGCATATTGGAAGTAATATTTATCTGAATCTTTCAATCCATCTATAATCATCCCCCTTAGTACTCCACTGAAATTTCCACATATCACCTGTATTATCGTTTATAAGATAGTATTGATACATACTTGTCAGTGGCTGAATAGAGAATATACACCTTTCGTTATTTTCTACTAATTCGTATTTATTTATAGGAATACAAAATAGGTTGTCTAAATCTTGTGTACTATATTGAACTTGCCATAGTCGTCCATTATATGAGTCCAACAATATAAATGTCCACATGTTGTCAGTGGCAAACATCTGAAATCTATTAGTCCAATTTGACGACTTCTCAGGATATGCAAGAGAAAATATGTTGATTGGTGCAGCAAACATGTAATCCTCACCCTTGACACTAAACTGGACTTGCCAATTCTTACCTGTATATGTATCAAGCATTATGAATGTCCACATATTCTGTGTTTCATAAAGGCGAAATCGTCCTTCTTTATCTCCTAAAATTTCTCTCGCACTACAAATTTCCCAAGACTGACCATCATCTTGAATTTGTTGTACTTCGCCTGTCATTGTATTTAAGCGAAGTTGATTATGATAGTTCCGAGTCTTATACATTTTATAGACTTGAGCATATGATGTAAAAGCTATAACCATTAAAGCGAATAATACGAAAAGCTTTTTCATAATTCTGTTATGTTATTATTTGACAATTAACGGATTGTATTTCTTATTCATGTACCAGATACATTTTGAATAAGTCGCATACATTGGATACTAAATATCCTCTAAATCTTTTTGAATTTTAGTTTCTACATTTTGAGAATCACGATAACGAATCATTACCATACCCTCATAAATACCAGAAGTTTTTTCTATCGATAATTCAATGTTTCCTCCTGTTACCTCCCAAGCACTACCCCAAACAACAGTTCCTTGATGAACTTCTGCCATTAAAGCTGTATTGGAATCCGAATGGGCAGGGTTCTTCTCTTTTGAAATAGTCGGATTGCCATATTTTCGGGTGTATAAATCTTTATAATAGTTATAAGTATTAACAAGCGTATTCCATTCACCACTTGGGTCAAACAACACAGCTACGGCAAATACACTTTTCCCATCATCTGTAGCTGTTACACCTATAGTTGCATTACGACCTGTAAAGTCTCCCATAAACAATGCAAGATTGTTTTCACTGCCAATAGAAGTGAATCCTTTAGCTTTTAACTTCTGACAAAATTCAGTCATACTTCCCTCAATGGGAATTCCCTTAAAGGTAAGGTGTTCGGAACTACTTTGAGCATACGATGTCAAAGCAATTAAAACAAATGCGAATGATACAATCAACTTCTTCATAATTTGTTGTATTATATTTAATAAACATTTTAGTCCAACCTACGAAAAAGCGTGAACTACAAAGCCACACTCTTACTTGAAGGTCGTAGGAAACCATAGATGCAGATGTAACAATAGTAGCCCACGCTATATGCGTGAGAACCACTATGCTATCCTTGCATCTAATTGAAAATTTCCTACGTTTTCAAGTACAAGATAAGCATAACGCTTCTTCTTAATTCTAATATGTTTTGGAAAGAGTAGCCTCAATCCAATACAAAAGTATGAAAAATCCGTGATATACCATTCTACTATCACGGATTTTTTTGATTTACAGTTTCATACTTCTATTCTGTCTTGGCTTCGGTATTCCGATGGCTTCTCTAAACTCATTCATCTTCTTTCTGAACCAGTTCACGTGAGAAACCCCGTCTATCTTGAAATCGAATTTACCGTTTTCATCCTGTTTGATAGAGCAGACGGAGTGTCGGGTATCAAAACTTCGGTTAAATTCGGAAGAATAGAGTTCGCCTTTTATCCCGACCTCCTTGAACTCGCACAGTCTTCTGATTATTCCGTCATTGAACTTCAATCGGTCACGCAGGAAGTTTATTATAGGCATCAGCTTCTCCACATATGGAAAGTAGCGTCTGACAAAATCCGCAAACTCCGACAGCTTGCGGTGCTGTTGCTCGTAAGCGTTTCTTATCTCCTGTATCTGCTTGGCTTGTTGCCGTTCCCGTTGTCGGGCTTCGTTTTCAAGTTCAAGGATGCGGTCTTGCAAATCCTCGTTCCTGCGCTCCAACGATTTCATCTTTCCACTTCCGAAAAGAGAGCCCACACTGCTTGCAAGGGCGGTTGCCGTATCGGTGGCTGCGTTTTTGAGCTTGTCGGTACGGATTTCCGCTTTCACCTGCTTCAGTTCCTCCTGTGCCTCGGCTTTCTTCTCCTGTAACAGTCTGGTTTCGGTTTCAAGGGTTTCATTTTTCTTTTTCAAGTCCCTATAATACTGCATGGTGGTAGTGTGCCGTGCTTCCGAGCCCCGTACCCCACGTTGCAATCCGTATTTCGTCATCACTCTTGCGTAATTGTCGTGGTAGGCAATCAGGGTCTGGCGGTTGAACAGGTCATCGGCACACAAACGGACGGAATTTGTTTTCTTGCGGTACTTGCGCTTGCCATCAGCCTGTTCTTTCTTGGCTTTGCGCCTTTCACCCGTCACGATGGGAACAACGGCTGCGTGGATGTGCGGAGTCTTCTCGTCCATGTGCAGATGTGCGGCAACCACATTGTCTTTGCCGAATGTGGCTTGCAGCCATTGGATGCTGTCGTTGCACCATTCATCGAGTTCTCCTTTTTCCTGTATGTTCATCATGTCCTCGTGCGTACCCGACAAAACCACCCGAACGACACGGACTTGGTCGTGTGTGATTTTCCGTCTGATGCCTGCCGTGTTCAGTCTGTGGGCAATCGCTTCATCCCTGCCGTGAACGCCATCGGGGTATTCGACAAGCACCCTGTTCAGATGTGTCCTTGTCGGGTCTGCGTTTTTAGGTATTATCTTTCTCTCTATATGGTCGGACTGAGTGGTGTCCGATGTACCCTTTGCTTTCTTAATGTCCAATGAAAAATATCCCATTTTATTTCTATTTTGCGGTTATCGTTATGTTTCTTCTCTCTGCCTGTGGCATCGGCTCACAGGGTTTATTATGCAAATGAACCCTTGCTGCACTCGGCATAATCCAAACGAGTTTGGCTTCTGCTCTCGTTTGCACAGGGTTTCCAAAGGGATTTCCCTTTGGCTCGATAGGGTGTTTTTAGCGTTACGGAGTAATGCGTGAAGAAAACGCCCTATTGAGCTATGGTATTTCTGTCTAAATACCTTTCGGAAAGCAGACGAGCACATTACAGATGAAATCCCCCTTTCTTTTTCGGTGGCTGCATCATCCGCCTTGCGGATTGGACTTGCTTCTTCTCCTTTATCGGCTCTGCCGATTGGGACAAGGGCTTACCGCACAGGTAGTCGTTCAAGTCCTTATACTCACGATAGTACATTGACTTGTCAAGCAGCCGTTCCCCAAACTTCTCTTTCAGCTTCTTGCAAGTGTTCCGTCCTGCCGTGTCGTTGTCAAGGAAACAGCCGACTTGGGTGTAGGTCTCCAATATGCTTTCCGCTTTTGCAAGATTGGAAACGGAGTTCAATATGATATAGTCCTGTGTGTCCAATCGCGGGTGTTGCGGATTGTTTTCTACTCGGATGGTAAGGAATGAAAGGTAATCCATGAACCCCTCGAACAGGTAACACATACATCGTTGTCCGCCCTGCTGTCGGATATGGGTGATATCTTTCGGGGCGACACATCCCTTGAAGTATCTGTTGCGCACTTCATATCCTCCTGCCATGTTCGGAAAGCCGATGGCAAAATAGGGTTTGTCGGCATTCATAAACCGAAGCTCCCTGCATTCTCTTTTGGCAAGTCCGATGTTTATTCCCCTTTCTTGCAGATAGGCTATAAGAGCAGGGGAGGACAATTCTCCAACCTTTAATCCCTGATAAGTACGATTGTCGGAATGCTGTCTGCCAAAAGAGAACGATGCAGGGCGGATGTATGCTGTCCGCTCCTCTATGCGTCTCAACAGATAGGCTACATCTTCCGAACGGTAGAGTTCCGCTGCCAATGCGAGGATGTTTCCGCCTTTGCCGATGCCGAAGTCATACCATTTTTCAAGCTCGGTGTTTACCTTGAACGATGCGTCCGTTTCTTCCCGTAACGGTGATTTGTACCACAGATTCCTGCCTTGTTGCTTTACAGGCGTATAGCCCAGACTTTGCAGATAGTCTGCCAGTTTGATTTGCTTTACATCTTGGATTGTCATATTACATACGGTTTTGAAGTTGATGAAAATTTGTTGATTTGATGAATTGTCAATGTAATATGTTTATATACAGCCTCGTAACCTCTCAACATCTTCTCAACAAACCGCTCGCCAAAAGAGAAATCCACAAACGGGTGTCGGTGGTCTCTCAACTTCTCTTTTGGCTTGTTGAGATTTTGTTGAGAATGTATATCGTTTATTGTCAGTGTATTTATACCCATATTCAACAATTCAACAGAAAAATGATAGTATTACAGGGATTCGAGTTGCTTCCTTGTGACGGTGTAGAAGCGTCCCACCCTCTTTATCGGCTCATAGTGACAACTTCTGTTGTAATTGCCCTGATAGGTGGTGTAGGTAAGCCCGTTTGGTGCAGGTGTCAGTTTCCAGCACTCCTGCACCACCTTACGCACTTGGTGCTTTTCCGCCTTTACCTGCGAGTGCACCAGCAGTACGACAAGGTCGTTAAGGCAGAATGAAACGCTATCCACATCCATTGCAACCATAATGTCAAGCAGCAGTTCCGACATCTCTATCTCCAGCCGATTGCGGTTGCTACGGATAATCTTCTGCAAGGCTTCTGTATGCAGCAATGTGGGGTTGAACCACATCCGGCTTTCCTTTTCGGTGGACAGTTTTCTGTGTTGCAGGAAATGGAGAAAGGCGGGTATCTCCGCTTTCAGCTTTTGCAGGAAGTCGGTATCATCGGACTGCAAGCGGTCTATCTTGCGCACCCAATAGCGTGTTTCCCCTGCGTCTATGATTACGGGCAGATGCTCGTTGTTGGAACACAGCACGAATTTGGCGAAGAACGCAATCTCATCACGGTCTTTGCCTTTGGCTTCCACCTTATAGGAAAGTGTGGTGCTGAGGTTCTTCAACCGCTCGCTATCCTCCCTGCGGTTGAGCAGCACCTCATCCACCACGATAAGGAGCTTGCCAGCCCAGTCGGAATTGAACTGGCTGCGGAAATCCTCGTTGGTGTTGAAAGTCACATTGTTCTGAAAAAGGGCTTTCAGAAAGTTCAGGAAGGTGCTTTTGCCCGTGTTGCGTTCTTCCGACACCAACAGCAGGATAGGCAACTTCTGAATTGGTTGCAGGTAGAGCAGTTGCAGATAGTCCATCCCCAACTCGTACTGTTCCCCGAAGATGTGCCGTACCAAAGATTGGATATGCGATAAATCGCCCTCCTGCGGTCGGTGGTCTATCGGTTCGTAGAGGTTAAGGAACTTGCCGACCACGGAACGGTAGCCGATGTGTTCGGGTACTGTGCAGAAGCCGTCATACTTGGGAACTCTGCCGATGTAATCCTTGCCGTAATCCTGTCGCAGGGTCTCGTTGTTCCATGCGATGCGTTTCCTTATATACCCTCCGTTCAGTTTGGGCTGCTCCACAATCTTATAGAGCGTTGTCCCCACTCGGATAAACTCTTCCTTTGCCATGCCGCCATCCGATGGCGGTCTGTGGCTGTCCTGTTGTTCGATAGCTGACATAATCAAATGGTTTTAAGTTTGAAAATTACCAGCTGCAAAAATATAATCAATTATCGGATAGGTTGTTATGCAAAACACGGCAGAATGGTGACAAATAGCCCCCGAAACAAAAACTTTCAATGGTTTGGGACAGGAAACGGGTTGTGCAAACGGAAAACTCCCGAAAAGCGAATGTCGGATTACGCTTTTCGGGAGAAAAAATCAGAGCGTCTGTCGTACTGACTTAATGAATTACTGACTTACCGAGTGAATTATGTCAGGCATTCAGCTACGAGAAGTATTCGGATTTGGATATACCGTTGGTATTCAGCGAGAAGAAGATGCTTGTTTTCTCTTTTCGCAGGTACAGTATTTCAAGAACGGCATTGCGTACCCGTTCCGCTCCGAATGTGCCGATATGGAAAGCGAGGGTAACTATCGCTTCAAGGTTGTAAACCTCCATACAGCAATTATCGGATACCCGTATGCTTCGCCTTATCCCGTATTCCCTTAAAACTCCGCTCTTGCAAAGAGCCTTCAGCCCTGCACGGAATGTCGGGGCGGTTACTCCGAACAGGTCGCAAAGCTCCCATTCGCTCATGGCGGTTGCGCTAATGTCGGTCGGCATGATGATGTTACCGTCTGTTGTTATGATGCTTCGTTTCATGGCTATGCTTGGTTATGGGGTTACACTTCCGAACGATGCGTTCAGCTTGTTGCCGAACATCGTCAGGTCATTGTCAAGTTTCTGCGTGGTTATCTTCGCATAGATTTGAGTCGTGACAATGTTCGTGTGTCCCAGAACACGGCTCACGCTTTCAATGGGCATCCCCTTGCTAAGAGCCAGTGTTCCAAACGTATGACGTGCGCAATGGTAGGAGATTTGCTTCTCTATTCCGCATTCCGCCATTACCTTTTTCAGCTGTTTGCACATCGTCCAATAGTTGATTTTCCCGAAAACCAGCTTGTCTTCCGACAGATACTTGTACCGTTCGATTATCTGCAAGGGAATATCCAGCAACTTCACTTGGAACGGGACATTTGTCTTGTGCCGTTTCGACAATATCCATTTCTCACCGTTCACCTCCACTATTTCATCCGTTGTGAGTTCTTTCATATCCACGAAAGACAAGGCGGTGAAGCAGGCGAAAATGAACAGATCTCGCACCAATGCGAGGGTGGGGTTGTCAAACTCGTGCGCCATGATTCTTTTGATTTCGTCCTCTGTCAGATACTCCCGTTCCTTAACATTCGGGCTGATATGGAACTGCGCAAACGGATTTCTCGGTATCAGTCCGTTATAGTGCGCACGCATGACCACGCCTTTCAGCCACATGCAGTTCAGCCAGATGGTGGCGTTTTTCAGTCCCCGTTCAGCCGTAAGATAAGCCGCAAACTCCTTGATGAAGTCGGGTGTAAGTTCCAGCATGGACATGTCTGTCCGTTTGTAGAATGACTTGATAAAGGCTGCGACATAGTTCCTTGCCCTTACCATTACCTTGTATGTGCCGATGCTGCGGTCTTTGCCGACACGTTTCAGGAAGTTGGCGCAATCCTTGTCAAAAGCCTTTATCAGTGTCTCATACTCGCTACCTACCCCTTGGTAGGCATTGCGCACCATTTCAGCCGTTACGTATGCCTCTCGGTCGGATATGCGCTGATAGTGCTTGATGATTTGCGCCTTGATGTTGTCCAATGCCAGATTGATGTTCCGTGCTTCGGCACTCTTGCCTTTGGCTCGGTTGCCTTTCGCATCCCAAAGGGTTTTCGGGATGGTCTGCTTGCAACTGAACTGCGCTACGGTACCGTTGATTGTCACTCGTCCCATGATGGGGACAATACCGTCTTTCTCCTTGCTGCCGTTCACGTAGAACAGCACTTTGAATGTACTTCTTGCCATACTCGTTTTTTTTGTTTGCAAAGTTAAATATCAACGAGTTAGACCTTGATACGCAAATCGGTGACAAACGGTGCAATAGCATCTCTCATATGTTAAATCTTACTCTTTCACGGGTAATGATTTGCAAACCATTCTTCTTCTTAAATCCGCTTTTCTTTGCGTTTTCCGATTTTTCGGCTTGTCATCATTTGACACCGTAACAACTCTGATATTAAGTCGTTTAGCGTCATTTCACCCGTTTTTCGAGGTTATTCCAGAGATTTTATGTAACTTTGCCTGCATGAAGCCCGAAACCATCCACACCGTCGTCTTCTCGCCGACGGGAACTTCGAAAAAGATCGCCTCGGCCGTGGCCCGGGGCATCGCCTCCGCGGCCGGTGCGGCCCCCGCCGAAGCCGCCCCGCTGAGAACCATCGACCTGACGCATACCGCCGGAGCGTCCGTGACGCTTCCCGCCGACACCGTGGCCGTGATCGCCGCACCCGTCTATGGGGGACACGCAGCCCCGACAGCCGTGAAGCGGCTCGAAACGCTCCGGGGCGAAGGCACTCCCGCCGTCGTCGTCGCGGTTTACGGCAACCGGGCGTTCGAAAAGGCCGTTGCGGAACTCGCAGAGCTGGCCGTCCGGCAGGGATTCGTCCCGGTGGCTGCCGGGGCGTTCGTCGGGGAGCATTCGTACAGCACCCCCGAAACCCCCGTCGCCGCAGGACGCCCCGACGCGCAGGACCTCGCTGAGGCCGCGGCATTCGGCGCCGCAGTGCGCAAAAAGCTCGACGCCGGGGACCTCACACCGGTCGATGCCGCCCGATTGAAAGACGTGCGGACGCCGCTGCTGCCGATGCTTCGTTTCATCCGCTTCGTGCTGGGCTACCGCCGCCGGCAGAAGAAAAATCCCGTCGTCTACCTGCCCGCAGGCGATGCCGGCCTTTGCACCCATTGCGGTCGCTGTGCGGCGATCTGCCCCACGCAGGCCATCGCCCGCGGCGACGAAGTGCACACCGACCCGGCACGCTGCATCCGCTGCTGCGCCTGCGTCAAAGGATGCCCGGTCAGTGCACGGAGTTTCCACACGCCCTTCGCCGCAGCCCTCGCACGCAGTTTCACCCGGCGCAAACCGCCCGTAATCCATTTATAACCCATGATAGAAAGACTCGAATCTCCGGCTCCGGCCGAACTGGATGCGCTTACCGCCTTGTGGGAAGGATCGGTACGCGCCACGCACGATTTCCTCGCTCCGGAGGACTTCGCCTTTTTCCGCCGCATGGTGCGCGAAGAGGCGCTGTCCGGCGTGGAAGAGCTCTATGTCATAAGGGATTCCGAAAACCGCTTCGCGGCCTTTGCGGGCATCGAAGCCGGGAACCTCGAGATGCTGTTCGTCGCGCCCGGGAAGCGCGGCAAAGGGCTGGGGCGAGAACTCGTGGAGTACCTCGTCGCACATCGCGGCGTGCGGCGCGTGGATGTCAACGAGCAGAACGCACAGGCCGCAGGATTCTACGCCCGGATGGGCTTCCGCGTCGTTTCGCGCAGCGACACGGACCCTTCGGGCCGTCCCTACCCCATTCTCCACCTCTCGCTTTAGGCCCGGATCACCACCGTCACGGACATCGGCCCGTGGGCGCCGAAGACCAACGCCTGCTCGATGTCGGCGGTCTTCGAAGGCCCCGACATGAAACATCCGTAACCGAAGTCGTCCACTTCGGGACGCACGACCGCCTCGTGCATGGTATCCACGATCGCATCCTTCGGAATGACGATCACGAGCGCCGCGGCCCCGAAGTAGAGGGCCTTGTGGCGAATGTCCTGCGCAATCCACACCGCGCCGTTCTCCGCAACGCCGAACGAACCCGCCACCACGCCCAGGTCGACGTCGACCAGTTCGCGCGCATTCTCCACAGCGTCGGGGTCGAGCGTGGCAACGGTCACGCCGGGCATCGCCGAAGCGATCGTCCGCGCATCGGGATAACAACGGCGGATCACGTCGTCGAGCGTCTCGCCCGGCGCCATTTGCACCGCCCGGCCGCCTGCGGCCCCGAGCCGTTCGGCGAATGTCGCCGCGGGATCGTCGAAGCGCTGAGGCGCGAAATCCGGCGCGGGATGCGGGTATTCAGGCATCCCGTCGGCCGAAAGTTTTTTCAATATGATCTCTTTGCTATTCATTGTCTTGCTTTTTTCACCGGCTTTTCTCATCGCACGGTCGTTATCGCCGTCTCCGGCGGCGTTTGCAAATCCGACCCACCCCTAAATCCCCTCCTCAGGAGGGGACTTGGTGCCGCCATGCGGCAAGGAGCGTTGCGGACAGCCTTGCTACTTATTCGCCTTTTTCCACCAACCATTGAATGTTTTCGGGGCAAAGGGCGGCATGGCGCGGCCGGGAGCGCTCCACGGGTTGAGCCCGTTCTCGAGCACGAAGCGCGGCAGTTTCTCCGCCGCACGGGCCAGGGCGATGCCGCCGTAGAAGCGTCGCCGTCCGCCCATGACGAAATCCATGCCTTTGACCGAGAGCTTCTTCACCGGATCGGCCAGGTGCATCCCGTCCAACTGCTGCCGCCACATGTAGATCTGCTCCCCGAGGTCGATCTGCGCCGGGCAGACGTCCGAACAGGAGTAACACAGCGAGCAGGCCGAAACGTTGCCGTGGTACAGCTTCGGCGAACGCAGCATTCCGAGGTTGATGCCCAGCGGCCCGGGGATGAAATAGGAGTAGGTATGGCCTCCCGAACGGCGGTAGACCGGGCAGGTGTTCATACAGGCCCCGCAGCGGAGGCATTTGAGCATGTTGCGGTGCGCTTCGTCGGCCAGCCATTCCGAACGGCCGTTGTCGACCAGAATGACGTGAATCCGCTTGCCCGGGGCGGGTTTGCGGTAGAGCGAGGTGTAACTCGTAATGGGCTGTCCGGTGCCCGAGCGGGCCAACAGGCGCGTGAAGACCGCCAGCGCCTCCATGTCGGGAATCACCTTCTCGATCCCCATGATGGCGATGTGCAGGTCGGCGAACGAGGTGCCCAGGTCGGCGTTGCCCTCGTTGGTGCAGACGGCCAGCGCCCCCGTGGAGGCCACAGCGAAATTGACACCCGTCATCGAAACGTCGGCCCCGAGGAATTTCGGACGCAGGGCCTTACGGGCCGCATGGGTCAGGTATGTGGGGTCGCTGTTGCCCGGCTCGGTGCCCATCTCGCGCTCGAAAAGAGCCCCGACCTCCTCGCGCCGCACGGCGATCGCCGGCAGGACGATGTGGCTGGGCGGCTGGTGCAGCAGTTGCATGATCCGCTCCCCGAGGTCGCTCTCCACGGCATCGACGCCCCGTTCGCGCAGATAAGGCGTCAGTCCGCACTCCTCCGAGAGCATCGACTTGCTTTTGATGAGGTTCGTGCCGCCGTGCTCGCGGACCAACTGCCAGACCGTCGCGTTCATCTCCGCGGCATCCTTCGCCCAGTGGACCACCATGCCGTTGGCCGTGGCGTTGCGTTCGAACTCGCAGAGGTAATGTCCCAGGCGGCTCAGGGTGTGGCGTTTGATTGCGGACGACAGCCGCCGCAGTTCCTCCCACTCGGGGACCGTCGTCATCATCCGGTCGCGCTTCTCGCGCACGGCATACAGCGCCTTGTCGTGCCAGGCCATGCGTTCGGCGTCGGCGACGAATCGTTTCGCGGCTTTGGAATGGGTGCTCATAACTTCGAATTGAGGATTTCAACGATGTGGAGGGTCTTCACCGGCAGTTGCTCGCGGTCGATGATCCCCTGCATGTGCATCAGGCACGACGAATCGGCCCCGGTGATGTACTCGGCCCCGGTGTCGATGTGCCGCCGGACTTTGGCGCGCCCCATGGCCACCGAGACGGCATTCTCCTCGACGGAGAACATCCCGCCGAAACCGCAGCACTCGTCCCGCCGCTCCGGCTCCATGACCTCGACGCCCTCGACCAGCGACAGCAGGTCGCGGAGCTTCGAACGGTAGGGAACGTTCATCTCGCTGGGCGACGAGAGGCCCATCTTGCGCACCCCGTGGCAGGAGTTGTGCAGGCTCACCTTGTGGGGAAAACGGGCGTCCAACCGCGCAGGCTTCACCACGTCGTGCAGGAACTCGCAAATTTCCCAGATGCGCGCGTCGACGCACGCATGCTCCCTGTAATTATCCAGCAGCCGCGGGTAACCCTCGCGCACGAAAACCACGCAGCTGGCCGACGGGCCCACGACATAGTCGTATGTTTCGAACAACGCATTCATGCGTTCCGCCAGCGCTTTGGCGTCTTTTTCGAAACCCGCATTGGCCATCGGCTGACCGCAGCAGGTCTGGTCCAGCGGGTAGTCGACCTCACAGCCGACCTTGCGCAGCAACTCGTACGACGCCCGCCCCACCTCGGGATAGACCGCATTGATGTAACAGGGAATGAACAATCCGACTTTCATCTGTTTTAATTTTAATACCAAACTAAACCACACCAAAGATACGGATTTTTTCCGAGACTTGTGCATGGAGTGACTTTCCTTCCGCTAAATTACAAAAAAAGAGGGCCCGGTATTCCGGTCCCTCTTCATTTCCGACACATTTTTACTTAATCTCGATCTGCCGGGCGGCGGAAGCGGCTTCCGTCACCTTGCGTTTCGGAATCTCAATGGTCATCACGCCGTTCTCGACCTTGGCCGAAACCTTGTCGCGCTCGATATTGTCGGGCAGCAGCAGGCTTTGCTGGAACTGCGTGTAGGAAAATTCGCGGCGCAGGTAAGTGCCCTTGCGTTCCTTGTCCTCCTCCTTGGTTTCGTTCTTCTTCTCCACCGAGATGATCAGTTCGTTGTCCTCGTTGAGATGCACTCTGAAGTCCTCCTTGGTCATCCCCGGAGCGGCGACCTCGACTTTGTATTCGTCGTCGTTCTCCAGAATATTGACGGCCGGAGCCGTGGTGTTGCGGCGCTCGACGAGCCAATCGTTACCCAGAAAATCATTGAAAATGCTCGGCAGCCAGTTCTGATTACGTCTTGCAGGTACCATAGTTTTGTCCTCCTTAGAATTATTTGGTTTAACATTCGTTTCATCTTTCCCGCCCCTCGGGAGCGGATTCTCCTATATACGGTCAAATCCTGTGCCACGTCCAATTGGATGAAAAAATGTCACAAATTGTCACACATGCTGAAAAATTGTCCTGACAGGACGACATTGTAATAACATTTGTTTACATTTGCAGCATGGACAAAGAATTGGTATTCCGGCAGGCGGTGCCCCACGAGGCGCCCCTCATCATGCAGATCATCCGCCAGGCACAGGCCCGGATGCACGCGGCAGGCAGCCGCCAGTGGCAGGACGGATATCCCGCCCCGGGGCATATCTCGGCGGACATCGGACGCGGACGCGGCTACGTGCTGTGCAGACCCGACACGAAGGAGTGCCACGCGATCATCGCCTACGGCGCAGTGGTATTCGACGGGGAACCGGCCTACGAAGCCCTCGAAGGCAAATGGCTCACCGACGGCCCCTACGTGCTGGTACACCGCATAGCCGTCGCCGACGGCGAACGCGGCAAAGGCGTGGCGGCGGAGTTCCTGCGCCATGTGGAGGAGATGGCCCGCGAACGGGGCATCGGTGCATTCCGCATCGACACCAACCACGACAACCACCCCATGCTGCGGCTGCTCGAACGCACGGGATTCACCCCCTGCGGAAAAGTCGTCTACCGGAGCGGCGAACGGCTGGCTTTCGAAAAAGAGATCTGAGCCCGCTGCCCACGGACAGCGCCGCCCGGAGTAAAAGTACAGTAATTATGAAAAAGCAACGAATCACCGAAAAGGATTACCTCAAAGCCCACCGCAAGGCGAGCCGCGAAGAGGAGATCGCACGGCACGGCCGGACGGCCCTGTGCCGCGCCGTCCACAAATCGAAAAAGACATACGATCGCAAACGCAAAAAGGCAGGTCTCAGAAACCTGCCTTTTTCATTTCATATCCTTGTGTCTCAGAGCTGCGCCGGCAAGACCGGTTCTTCGACGGGCCCGGGCTGTATGCCGAGCGGATCGACCGGTGCGGGACGTGCGGTGACGATGCTGTCGACGATGAATTTCGTGAATCCCCGCCAGGGCAGCGCGCCGAAATATTCGCGGTAATGCAGTTCGAGGGTCTTGCCGCCCTGCAACATCAACTCGCGGGCGAGCGCCTCGTCTTCGACCGAAAATTCGAATTCGTAGGATTGGATCGACCCGGCGCTCTTCGAGCGGATACCCGTCTGGATCAGCTTGCCTTCGTAGGTTTTGAAGACGAGCCCCTTATAAACGACATAGTTCAACTCCCCGCTCTTCACCCCCTCGCCGAAGACGAAGTAAAAACGGAAATAGAAGAACACGGCCAGCCCGACAGCGACCAGGACCGTGATGATGCCCCAATATTTTTTCATAATCTTTTCTGCTCGGCCGCACACGGCGGCAATCCTTTACAAAGGTAGCAAAAAGCACGACTGTTCCAAAACAGAATCGTATCTTTGCAGAAAACACCGGTCATGGTCTGGGAAAGGATCGACATAACGAAGGAATCGGGCGAAACGGTGCGGGCGCAGGCGCCCGTGATCGTCTCGGCGAGCCGTGCCACGGACATTCCGGCATTCTACGCCGACTGGTTTTTCGACCGGCTGGAAAAAGGGCACTCCGCCTGGACGAACCCGTTCAACGGCGTGAAGTCGTATGTCTCCTACGCCCGGACACGGCTGATCGTCTTCTGGTCGAAGAATCCCCGCCCGCTGCTGCCGCATCTGGAGAAACTGCGCGAGAAGGGCATCCGCTGCTACCTCCACTACACGCTCAACGACTACGAGACCGAAAAACTCGAACGCGGCGTTCCGCCGCTCGACGAACGGATCGAGACCTTTCTCCGGTTTTCGGAACTGTTGGGCAAAGAGCTGGTCATCTGGCGGTTCGACCCGCTGATACTGACCGAACGGACCGGCGTGGAGGAGTTGCTGCGCAAGGCGGAACGAATCGGCGACCGGCTCCGCGGGTATACCGCAAAGCTGGTTTTCAGCTTTGCGGACATCCGCACCTACCGCAGTGTGGAGAACCGGCTGCGGAGAGACGCCCTCCCCTGCCGCGAATTCGACGGGCGGCAGATGTCCGACATGGCGGCCGGACTGGCGGAGCTGAACGAAAAGTGGGGTTATACGCTGGCCACGTGCGGCGAACGGGTCGACCTGTCGCAGTTCGGCGTCCGGCACAACAAATGCATCGACGACGAACTGATCGTCCGGCAATTCGCCGACGATCCGCTGCTGATGGATTTTCTGGGCGTAAGCCAAGAGAAGTTGTTCGGCCCGGAAACGGGCGTTCGCAAAAGCCTAAAGGACAAAGGGCAACGGGCTTTCTGCGGCTGTATCGCCAGCAAGGACATCGGCGAATACGACACCTGCCCGCACGGGTGCGCCTACTGTTACGCCAACCGCTCCGGCGGAAAGGCCGCCGAAAACTACCGTCTGCACCGGACCCGCCCCACCGCCGAAACGATCTCCGGCCAATAGGGTTCCGTCACTCCTCCCCGAAATCGAACCGGAGCTGCACGCAGCCCTCGGCAAAATCCGGAACGTTGCCCACCGTGACCCCGATCAGGCGTATCCTGTGACCGCCGAAATGGACGCCCGCCAGCAGTTCCCCGGCGACAAGACACAGCCCGTCGTGCGAATCGACCGGGCGGGACAGCGTGCGCGACCGCGTGATCTGGCGGAAATCGTCGAACTTCAATTTCAGCACCACGGTCCGTCCCCGGAACTTGTGGCGCACAAGCCGCCGCCACACCTCCTCACAAACCTGTTCCAGCTCCCCGAGCAGCACCTCGCGGTCGGCGGTGTCAGCCTCGAAGGTGGTCTCGGCACCGAGGGACTTGCGGATGCGGTTCGGGACCACCGGACGCGGGTCAATGCCCCGGGCATAGCCGTAGTAGTTGCGTCCGGCCTTCCCGAAATGCCGGACCAGTTCGAGCTCTTCCCACTGCCGCAGGTCGGCGCCGGTACGGATACCCAGCGCGTGCATCTTCTCGGCCGTGACCTCCCCGATGCCGAAAAAGCGCTCGACGGGGAGCTCCGCGACGAAAGCGTCGATCCGGTCGGGCGGGATGACGAACAGTCCGTCGGGCTTCCGGTAGTCCGAGGCGATTTTCGCCAGCATCTTGTTCACGGAAATGCCCGCCGAAGCGGTGAGCCCGGTCTCGGTACGGATGCGGGCTTTGATCTCCCGGGCCACGAGCGTCGCCGAGCGGACATGCGAAACGTCGAGGAAAGCCTCGTCCAGCGAGAGCGGCTCGACGAGTTCGGTATAGTCGTGAAAAATGTCGCGTATCTGCTGAGAAACGGCCTTGTAGACGTCGAAGCGGGCCGAAACGAAGATCAGAGCCGGACAGAGGCGCCTGGCCAGCACCGAGGAGATCGCCGAACGGACCCCGAACGGGCGGGCTTCATAACTGGCCGTGGCCACGACGCCGCGCGGTCCGTCATAGCCCACAGCGATGGGCCGCCCCCGGAGTTCGGGACGGTCGCGCTGTTCGATGGATGCGTAGAAAGCATCCATGTCGACATGTATGATCTTGTTCTGCACCCGGACAAAAATACAAAAATAATGCGGTGAATTTTACCGGAAAGACAGATACAAAAAAATCCCTGAATTTTCCATTCAGGGATTCGTGTTAATTCACATTTCGTGGTACCACCAGGAATCGAACCGGGGACACAAGGATTTTCAGTCCTTTGCTCTACCAACTGAGCTATGGCACCATCCCGATAAACGAAACGTTTCGTATTATCGTGGTGCAAAGGTAAGCAAAAATTTTAATTCTGCAAATGCCTCGGGATATTTTGTCGATTTTTTATGCTTCCCCGCATGGCAAAATCCCCCATTTCGGCTGCTGGTACGCCAAAAAATGCCGGTTCCCGCGGGAACCGGCATTTGAAAATCCGTCGTGCGAACAAACACTACCGGCTCGGCAGCGTGCTGCTCCAACCCTCGTTCTGGGCAACGCCGAAGCCCGAGGTAATCTCGTCATTCGGAATAGGATAAACCAAATCCGAAATCTTATAGTTGGTATAAGTGAACGAAATATTGGGAGCTCCGGTCGCATATACCTGAGCCTGCACATCCCAGCGGCGCAGGTCGTACAACCGCAGTCCTTCCTGGAACAATTCGCGGGCGCGCTCATCCTTAATGAACGTCATAAGGTCCGCCTTGGTCGACGGCAGGTCGCTTACCGAAGCAATCGCCGAATTGCGCTTCGCCACGGTCAGCAGGGCGTTCTGGGCATCGGAAACCGATCCGGTGGAGCTCTGCGCATTGGCCTCGGCGATAATCAGGAACATCTCGGGAGCATTGACGATGTAGCAGGTACCGTACGTATTGTTGCCCGACGAGAAGTGAGCGAATTTACCGCCGTTGAACTCCGGCGAGTTCGCCGTTCCCGAAAGAACCCAAACGCTGGTGCGGCAGTCCGTACCCTCGTAAATCGACTGTAACCACGGGCTGGGGCTGTAATCGTAGGTCGACCAGATCGTACCGCACGACTGGGCCTGCCAGTTCTGCGACGAGTTGATCGCCAGTGCGAACATGCTCTCGGTGTTCGAGGCACCGCCGTTGTAAAGTGCCTTGTAGGTATCCTTGCCATAGGTCAGCGTCGTGATACCCTTTGCATCGAGCGCATTCTGGGCCTCGGCGGCGGCATCGTCCCACTCCTCCATATAGAGGTAGGTACGCGCCAGGAGTCCGTGAACGGCCGCTTCACCGAAATAGAAAAGATCACCCCGGTCGCCGCCGGCCGCCGTGAAGTGCGTGAGAGCATCCTTCAGGTCGTTGACAATGGCCGTATAGCTTTGGCCGACCGTCGAACGCTCGACTTTCTCCAGGGGTTTGATCGGCTTATCGACCAGCACGATGCCGGGCTTCGACGAGAAGTCGGTGCCGTTCACTTTGACCTGGTGCGCAAAGATGTTGACCAGCACCAGCTGGGCATATCCGCGCAGGGCGTAGGCTTCGGCCTTGCAGAGGTCCAACTGCGCCTTTTCGTCCTCCGTGCTGTCGGCATAGAGTGCGTCGACGGCCTCGATCAGGCGGGCGGCGTTGTCGATCACCTTGTAGCCGTAATTCCAGATCCAGTAGAGATAAGTGTCGGTATCGACGACCGTATAGGCGTAAATATCGTTGAAATGCTGAGTCCCCTTGTTCCAATAGGCCAGGTCGGTAGGAATATCGCCGATCGTCGTGGCATAGTTGCCGGCGAAATAGTAGCGGTACAACTGGTAATAGGCGCCGTTGAGTGCCGTGGAGATGTTGTCGACCGAATTGAGGGCCGTTTCCTGGTCGATTCCCTTGTAATAGTCGGTTTCGAGGAAACTGTTCCCGCAGCCCGCAACCCCTCCGGTCAACACCGTCAGTGCAAATGCTTTCAATATCAGTTTTTTCATAATCGTTCGTTTCTTAAAGTTATCACACTGCATACGTTAGAAAGTAAGCTGAATACCTCCCGTAAAGGTGCGGTTGGCAGGCGACTGCCAGGCCATAATGCCCGAAGTAAACGTTTCGGGAGTGTAGCCCACGAAATCGTCGGCCATGACCGTATAAACGTTGTCGAGCGACACGTAGACACGCAACTTCTGAATGAAAGCCTTTTTGGTCCACTTCGCGGGCAGCGTATAGCCCAGCGTGATATTTCCGATTTTCAGATAGTTGCCGCTGTACAGGAAGCGCGAGGAGTCTTTCGTCGCATTGTACGGGTCACCGGGGATATACTGCGGATGCTTGGCGCCCTTGTTGTCCTCGGTCCATGAATCAACGGCCACTTCGCGGAGCGGCGACATCAGCGACATGCCGTAACCGGTGAACGGAGCTCCGTAATTGTAGACCTTGCCGCCCAGACGGTAGGTGAAGTCAATGTTGAAATCGAGGCCCTTCCAGTTGACGCTGGTTCCGAAACCTCCCAGCACCTTCGGATCGGCAGAACCCACGTAACGCTTGGCGGCCGCATTGTAGTCGCCGGTGGTTTCGTCGCCCGACTCGTTGAGGTACCACAGCGGTTTACCGGTATCGTAGTCCACACCTGCATACTCTTTCATGTAGAACTGGCGGTAGGGACGCCCCTCCTCGATAATCTGGAAATCCGTTTCGATCGGATCGTCCGTGGCGAGCTTTACGACACGATTCTGGTTGTAGGTGACGTTGGCATAGGCGTTCCAGCGGAAATCGCGCTTCTGCATCACCGCAGCGTTGACCGAGAATTCGATACCGCGGTTGCGGATCGTACCGATGTTCTGCATCATCGTCGTAGTGCCGGAAGTCATCGACAGGGGCACTTCGTAGAGCGCTTCGCTGGTCTCCTCGTTGTAATAATCGAAGGTCAGGTGTATGCGGTTAATGAACGAGAGGTCGAAGCCCACGTCGAACTTCTTGGCGACCTCCCACGTCAGCTTTTGGTTCGAGACGCCCGAGGGAATCATACCCGGAGTGCTGTTGTAGTTGTAGCCGGCCACATAGAAACTGCGGGCCTGGTACCAACTGATGTCCTGGTTACCCACCGTACCGTAGGAGAGACGCAGCGCGGCGTTGGTCACGATCTCGTTGTCTTTGAGGAACTCCTCGCCCGTGATGCGCCACTTGGCACCCACCGACCAGAAATTACCCCAGCGGTTGTCGGAACCGAACACCGACGAACCGTCGCGGCGGAACGAACCCGACACGTAGTACTTGTCGTCGTAAGCGTAGTGTGCGTCCACGAAGTAGGAAGCCAGCGTCGCCTCGGACTTGTAGTAGGCCGAATCGTTCCACGAACCGGCCGTCGACAGGTCGCGCATACCTTCGCCCGCAAAGGGGAAATCGGTCCCTTCGAGCACCGAATAGTTATAGAACTTGCGCTGCATCTCCTGACCGAGCATCAGGTTCACGGCGTGCTTTTCGTTGAACGTATAGTTCCAGCCCAGCACGTTGGTCCAGGTGATAACGCTCGTCTTCGAGGTAAAATCGGTCCCCAGACCATTCGAATCAACGCCGTTCGGATCGTACAGAGCGCTGTAATAGGTGTAGATATTCTGGTCGGTGATATTCACGCCGAGGGTGGTCTTGGCATAGATACCCTTGCCGAAATCGACCTGCAAATAGGGATTGGCATTGACCGTCTGAACCTTGGTGCGGTACAGACTGCCCGTCTTGGAATCCACGACCGCCAACGGGTGAGGATAGTTTCCTTCCAAGTAATCGCCATTTTCGTCATAGAAGGGGTCCAGCGCCGTCCGGCCGGATATGGCCAGCGTAACCGGGCTGTTCATCGAACCGGCCGTGGACTGCGAAAATCCATTCTGAATCGAATAGGAATACGACGAATTGACGCCCAAAGTGAGGAACTTGAATTTGCTGTCGAGGTTCACACGCCCCGAAAAACGCTCCAAGTCGGAACCGATCACCAGGCCGTCGGTATTCAGGTACCCCATGCTGGCGTAGTAGCCCGTCTGTCCGACACGGCCCGACGCGCTCAGGTTGTAATCCTGATAATAACCGTGACGCGTGATGGCGTCGATCCAGTCGTAGGACGACTTGCCGTCCCAGCCATAATCTGCCGCGATATAATCGTCCCAGTTATCGAAGGGAACCCCGAGATCGGAAGGTTTCATGCCGGGATAGGCGGCGCTGTATCCCCCGGCGAAGAGTTTTGCGGTCTCCTGCGCATTGGCCAGCTCCATGTTGTTGTTGGCCATCGAGACGAAGCCCTGCTTGATGTCGACGTTGAGGTTGAAATTGCCCTGCGCACCCTTCTTCGTCGTGATGACGATCACGCCGTTTGCAGCGCGCGAACCGTAAATGGCCGTTGCGGCAGCGTCTTTCAGCACGGTAACGCTCTCGATGTCGGCGGGATTGACCGAAGCCATCGGGTCGAACCAGATATTGCCAGAGCTGTCGAAATTATCCTCGATGTCAGAGTTAACCGGCATGCCGTCGATCACGTAGAGAGGCTGGGTGCCCGAACTGAGCGATCCGCGGCCGCGCACGTAAACCGAACCCCAGACACCCGGCGAACTGGTCGAGTTGTTCATCTGGAGCCCCGGCACGGAGCCTTCGAGCGATTTGACGAAGTTGGCATCAGTCCGCTTGGCGAGAACGTCGTCGCCGACGATGGACGCGGCACCGGTGAACGAAGCCTTGCGCTGCACACCGTAACCGGTTACCACGACGTCATCGATCGCGTGCGCGTCTTCGACCAGCGTAACATTCACGGTCGTCTTGCCGGAAATGGCAACCGACTGGGTTTCAAAGCCGATGAAAGAGATCACCAACGTTCCGTTTGCCGGAGCGGAGATGGAGAAACGGCCGTCGGCCGCAGAAGTCGTACCGGTCGACGTTCCGTCGATCATGATGGTTGCGCCGGCAACAGGCTTTCCCTGCGCATCGGCAACCTTACCGGTAACCTGCCGATTCTGGGCAAAACCATATGCACAGAGTCCCAGGACGGCAATTAACGTCAGTAGAATTTTTCTTACCATAAGCGTTAATTAATTAGTTTTTTAAAATAAAAAGTTCAGAACAAAGGTAAGAAATAGCTAACTCGTTTACAAATAATTTATTAAAATAATTTACAGATGTAACATATCGTCTCGAAATAAGCTTTCGGCGCTTACGGTTTAACCGGTGGGGAGATTGGGGTATTACAATTTGTAATCGTCATTTTGGGCCGTTTTGGGGCAAATCGGCCGAAATTGGTTAGCCGGAACTCCTCCCGGAAGGCCGGAATCTCATACCGTTTCCGGAATCCGTTCCAAATCGGACTCCCGGTAAAGCGTGTCGAGCCGTTTCGAAAGACGTTCCATGTCCCCGTCGAGTTTCGAGTGCGTGATTGTAGCGTAAATTTGCGTGGTTCGTATATTTCTGTGACCGAGCAACTTGCTGATGGTCTCGATTGCGATTCCCTGCGAAAGTGTGATCGTCGTGGCGAAGGTATGACGCGCCGAGTGGAAAGTGATGTGCCGGGGGATGCCCGCCAGCGACATGATCCGGTCGAGACATATGTTGCACCAGCCGTTGCTCGGCAGGTTAAAAATACGTTTTGTACGGATCATGGGATTGTATCTCAACAGGATAGCATACGGAATGGCGAAAACCCGCACGTTCACCTCCGAACCGGTCTTGCAGCGGGTCGTACTTATCCACAGTTGTTTGCCTTCCTGCCGGATGTGCTCCGGTGTCAGGGTGCAAAGGTCGATATAGGAGAGTCCCGTGAAACAGCTGAACAGAAAGGCGTCGCGCACCAGCAGCAGCGTCGCGTCGTCGAGGTCGAGCCGGATAAGCCTCCGTATTTCGGTGATGGAAAGATAGTTTCGCATCACGAACTCGCTGTGCAGCTTGTAATTGGCAAAAAGGTCCGTCGTGAGGTACCCCCGGCCGCGGGCCAGCATGAGAATGTGTTTGAGCGCGATCATATAGATCCACGTCGTGTTTTTCTTGTGCCCGCACTCCTGGGCGATATACTGGTGAAACCCCGTCAGGAACTCCCGGTCGAGCTCCCTGAACAACAGGTCCCGGCGTTCGTATTTGCCGCTGATGTAATTTCCGAGGTGGTTGTAAACGGTTCGGTATTTATAATAAGTCGTTTTGCTGCGACTGATGCCGACCATCCGGCGAAACTCCTCGTTGTGCTCCCGGAAAAATGCCAGCAGCATCTCGCTGCGGCGGTCGTTGCCGAAGTACATCTCTTTGACCATTTGCGGCGTAACCAGCGTGTGGTCATAAAATAATGTGTTGTAACACCGTTCGATGTGATACCTGATCTGTGAAAGTTGTTCGTTGATGCGAACGGCATCTGCCCGGCGTCCCGTCACGCGGCCCAGATTCACATTCCAAAGATTGGGGTCCACGGAGAGCCGCGTCGACAGCTGCGTGCGCTGTCCATTGATCGTGATGCGCCCCATGATAGGGGTATTGCCGTTGCGCAACGGCGCATTTTTTTTGATGTAAAAAAGTACTTTAAACGTGTTTCTGGTTCCCATTATAACTCCTTATTAATCGTAACCGCAACCGCGCTAAAGGTAATGATCAAGTTGCGGCCGAATGGCATATTATATGAGCCAAATATCTTATAATCGCATGCTTGGGGCATTTTAACAGTTACTCTGTAGTCCCAAAAACGGGTTGCGCAGCGTCGCAAATTTATTTATTACACGCTTAATGCCAAACTGTTAGCCATTTTTGTGGAAAGCGCATCCAAAACGGCGTTACTTATCGCATTTCCAAGCGTTTATTCCTGATTACTGCTGCTGCTTGTTTTTTATTTTAAAAAACTAATTAATTAACGCTTATGGTAAGAAAAATTCTACTGACGTTAATTGCATTGCTGGGGGGGGGAATTTTACTTTCTCAGGCCCAAAGTAAGCAAATTTCCGGCACGGTTACAGGTTCCGATGGTAAACCGATCGCCGGCGTGACTGTGGTTGTCGAGGGCACCTCCGTCGGCACGACAACAAACGCGGCCGGTGCATACAGCATATCGGCTCGCAACGACGCAAAACTGGTTTTCTCGTTCATCGGAATGGAGAACCAGACTATTCCCGTCAACGGTAAAAACGTCGTCAACGTCCAGATGAAAGAGGACGCGATCGGCGTGGACGAGGTCGTGGTGACGGCCATGGGTATCACCCGTTCCGAAAAGTCGCTCGGCTACTCGGTGTCCACCGTCAAATCGGACGAAATCGACAAAGCCCGCGAAGGCAACGTGCTCAACGCACTGGCCGGTAAAGTCGCCGGTGTGAATATCTCCGCAGCTTCGGGTACCGCAGGCGGCGGCTCGCGTATCATCATCCGCGGCCAGTCGTCACTCGGCTCGGCCGGTTCGCCGCTCTTCGTCATCGACGGCATGCCCGTCAGCAACCAGAGCTACGACCCCGTGGGCCTGAACGGCTCGGTCGACGTGGGCAACCGCATGGGCGACATCTCGGGCGACGACATCGAGTCGCTCAACGTCCTGAAAGGCGCCGCCGCAACGGCTCTCTACGGTGCCCGTGCCAAGGACGGCGCCATCATCATCACCACAAAAAAAGGTTCGCGCCTGCAAAAGACATCGGTGTCGATCAACTCGTCGATCCGCTTCGACAACGTGCTGCGCCTGCCCGACTTCCAGAACACCTACGCACAAGGCTCGGGCACCACGGGCGCCTACGACGTGGACAACATGAACGGCTGGGGTCCCAAGATCGAGGGCCAGACCGAAAAGAATTTCCTGGGCCAGGATGTCCAGCTGAAGGCTTACAAAAATAACGTCAAAGATTTCTACAAGACCGGCCACACCTATATCAACAGCATCTCGGTATCGGGCGGTGACGAGAAGAACGACTTCCGCCTCGGCTTCACGGCCCACAATCAGGACGGTATCATCGAGAGCAACGATTATGACAAATACAACGTATCGTTCAACGGAGGCCGCAAGTTCAACGACAAGATCTCGGCCCGCGTGTCGATGACCTATGCGCGCACCAGCTCCGAAGGCCGTCCGGCCCAGGGCTCGAACGACGTGAACGTACTCGTGCGCCAGATCAACACCATACCCCGTACGGTCGACATCAACTGGCTGAAGAACAACTGGAAGAACGAAGACGGCACCCAGGGCACGATGGACAGCAAGGGCAAGGTGGGCAACTTCTACTGGAACATGAAGGAGAACCTCTTCTCGAACACCGTAGACCGCGTTTACGGCTCGGCGATCGTGACCTACACCCCGGTCAAAGGACTGACGATCACCAACAACCTCGGTACGGACTTCTTCCGTGAAGACCGCCGCCAGATCACGGCCAAGGGTACGGTAGGCTCGACGGGAGGTTTCAACACCTACGACATTAACTACCGTTCGATCAACAACGACCTGATCGTCACCTACGAGACGCTGTTCGGACGCAACAACGACTGGAATTTCAAAATCATGGGCGGCCACAACATCAACCAGGCCGAGACCCGCTACCTGACCGTCAACGCCAGCAAACTGCTGATCGAAGGCATCTACTCCTACTCGAACGCCGAATCGGTATCGACGACCAACGACAAGAGCAAGCGTCGCCTGATAGGTCTCTACGGAGAAGCCGACCTGAGCTGGCGCGACATGCTCTTCCTGAGCGTCACGGGGCGTAACGACTGGTCGTCGACCATGCCCAAGTCGCACCGTTCGTACTTCTATCCTTCGGTGAGCCTCGGCTTCATCTTCACGGAGCTGATCCCGAAGAACAACATCCTCAACTTCGGTAAGCTGCGCCTGAGCTACGCCAATGTCGGCAGCGACACGGCCCCCTATCAGCTCGACTTCCTCTACTACCCGTCGGACTCCTACTTCCTGCAGTTCGTGGGCTCCAACAAGATTCCCCACGGCGGTCTGCTGGCCTATGAGGCCGCTTCGACCTTCCCCGATCCCAACCTCGAGCCGCAGAACCAGTCGTCCTACGAGGTCGGTATGGACCTGCGCATGTTCGACGGCCGCGTACGCATCGACGCTACGTATTACTACCAGAAGACCACGAAGAACATCGTGCGCCTCGACATCGCCAACTCGACAGGTTATTTCTACGAGCGCAAGAATGCCGGCGTGATCTCGAACCAGGGCCTCGAGCTGCTGGTCGGCGTCACCCCCGTCCGCACGAAGAATTTCCGCTGGGACCTGGATGTGAACTTCGCCACCAACCGCCAGCGCGTCGACGAGCTCCATCCCTCGATCGACTCCTACAACCTGGCTTCGGGTTACAACTCCTGCCAGATCAAAGCCAAGAAGGGCGAAGCATTCAGCATGTACGGCACCTACTGGCTGCGTAACGACGACGGCGAATTCATCATCAACCCCGAAACGGGCATGCGCGTCATGAGCACCGACACGAAGAACCTCGGCAAGGTCGCTCCCGACTGGACGATGGGTATTGGCAACACGCTTTCGTACAAGGGTCTTTCGCTGAGCTTCCTGCTCGACTTCCGCGTGGGCGGCGTGATGTACTCGGGTACGGTGTCCGACCTGCGCGTCACGGGCGTGGCCGAGGAGACCGCCAGCCGGGGACGCGACAAATTCGTGGACAAGGGTGTGATCGCCAACGGCGACGGCACCTACCGGGGCAACGACGTGGAGGTTACGCCCTACCAATACTGGACGACTAACTATTCGTCGAAGATCACCGAAGCCAACGTTTTCGACGCAACGTTCATCAAACTGCGTGAGATCGTACTCAACTACTCGCTCCCGAAGAAGTGGTTCCGCAACACCTCGATCGGCCAGTTGTCGCTGGGCATCGAGGCCCGCAACCTGTGGCTCATCAAATCGAACGTTCCGCACATCGACCCCGAAGCCAGCATCTTCGGTCCTTCGTCGGTAGGTTCGGGCGTCGAGTATGCAGCCATTCCTTCGACCCGCAGTCTGGGTTTCAACATTAAATTAACCTTCTAAGACGGATTGACTATGAAAAAAATACGCACCAAGATACTCCTCGCCTTCGCGGCATCCGGCCTGCTTCTGCTGCCGTCCTGCGGCGACTGGCTGGACATCAATACGAACGAGCTGGCCTCGACGAAAGTCGAGCCGGGCTACCTGTTCAACTATGCGGCCGTGAATTACAGCGGCACGCGCATGGGCGGCGACCAGTACATGTCGATCGCCTGGCCGGCACAGGTCATCTCCGACGGCGACTACTGGTACGGCGGCGACGACTTCTACACCATCTCGACCTATTCGACAGGCAACACGTGGGTCAGCACCTACGCCAGCGTCGGCAACAACCTGATGAAAGCCATCGACTTCGCCAAGGAGGCCGGAGATACCAACGCCGAGGCGCAGTGCAAGATTCTCTTCGCCATTTCGGTATGGGGTTCGACGATGATCTTCGGCGACATTCCCTACAGCGAGGCATGGCGCATCGAGGAGATCAAAACCCCGAAGTTCGACCCGCAGAAGGACATCCTCTATGCGCTGGTGGACCTCGTGGACGAGGCGCTCGGCCTGATCGACACCTCGAAGGAGTCGAGCATCACCTCCTACGACATCTACTACAAGGGCGACATGGAGAAGTGGCTCAAACTGGGCAAATCGCTCAAACTGCGTCTGCTGCTCTACCTGGCCAACCACGAGGACGTGGGCGCGCAGATCGCCGCGCTCGTCACCGAGGACAAGATGCTCGCTTCGAATGCCGACACGTTTGCATTCCCCTACTTCGACACGGCGGGCAACTATAACCCCAACTACGCCCTTTACGAAGTATATCCGAACCTGACCCCGATCTGGAATGCCGCCAACCCGACGGTCATCGATCCGATGCTGGCGGTCGACGACCCGCGTATCCCCTTCTATTTCGATCCGGCCGAGACCGACGAGAACCTCTATGCGGGCATTCCGGCCGGCGCGGATTATTTCGACGGTTCGGGAAACTGGCTCGACGAAGACGGCAACCTGAAAATCTCGCTGCTGAACCTCGATTTCTACTGCCAGCCCGACACCCCCGACGTGCTCTTCTCCTATGCCGAACTGGAACAGTACATCGCCGAGGTCTATGTCCGCGGACTGGGCGTATCGAAGAACAAGGCTACGGCCAACACCCATTACCGCGCGGCCATCAAAGCGTCGTGCATCAACGCGGGTGTTGCCGAGGCTGACGCCGAAACATTCGTCACGGGCCTCAAATCGCTGGCCGACATGTCCGACGACGAAGCGCTCGAAGCCATCGCCAACCAGCAGCGCATCGACATGATGATCCGCCCGCTCGAAGCGTGGTCCGAGCAGCGCCGCACGGGCTACCCCGTGCTGAGCGTTCCGAGCCGCCTTGCGTCGATGTACCCGGGAGTCATCAACCGCTGGCCCTACGCCGAGCGCGAAACGCTCGTCAACGGCAACGCCCCGCAGGTAGACGGAGTCTGGACCAAGATGTGGTTCCAGAAATAACGCCGGCATCCCACCGTGCAAAGGCCGTTCCTCGAAAGGAACGGCCTCTTTTTTGGATACCGGGAAGATATTTCGCAGATGGCGAATTTTTTCGTAATTTTGCGACCAAACAAATAAAAAACAAGTATGGCTATTACCGAAATACTTCCCGGCATCCACTACGTCGGGGTCAACGACCGCACCACCACGCGCTTCGAAGCCCTCTGGTCGCTTCCGATCGGCGTGTCGTACAACGCCTATCTGGTCGTGGGCGAAAAGATCGCGCTGATCGACACCGTCGAAGAGGCCTTCGGCAGCCGCCTCGAAGCCAACATCCGCGAGGCGATCGGCGAGCGGAAGATCGACTACCTGGTCGTCAACCACATGGAACCCGACCACTCGTCGTCGATCACGGCGCTGCGCCGTCTCTACCCCGACCTCGAGATCGTCGGCAACGCCAAGACGCTCCAGATGATCGACGGATTCTACGGCATCGCCGGAGGCACGGTCGAGGTCAAAGAGGGCGACACGCTCGACCTGGGCGGCGGCAAGGTACTCTCGTTCCACATGATCCCGATGGTGCACTGGCCCGAAACGATGGTCACGTGGTGCGCCGGCGACAAGACGCTCTTTTCGGGCGACGCCTTCGGCACGTTCGGGGCCCTCGACGGCGGCATCACCGACTCGCAGGTTGAAGCCGACCGCTACTGGGACGAGATGCGCCGCTACTACGCCTGCATCGTGGGCAAATACGGCGGTCCGGTGCAGAAGGCCCTGCAAAAAGTCCGCACGCTCCCCGTCGAGACGATCTGCCCGACGCACGGCCCCGTGTGGCAGCGGGAGATTCCCCGGGTGATGGATATTTACGACAAACTGAGCCGCTACGAGGGTGAGCCGGGCGTGGTCGTAGCCTACGCTTCGATGTACGGCAATACGGAGCAGATGGCCGAGCGCGTCGCCCGCGAACTGGCTGCCGAAGGGGTCGGCCCCGTCCGGGTCTACAACCTTTCATACGCCGATCCGTCGGTGGTGCTGCGCGACGTTTTCCGTTTCGACACGCTGATCGTCGGCGGCCCGACCTACAACGGCAACCTCTTCCCGCCCGTGGCCGAGCTGCTCGACCGTCTCGCCGCCCGCTGCATCCCGCAGCGCAAATTCGGCTGGTTCGGATCGTTCTGCTGGGCCGGAGCCTCGGTGCGCCTGCTGGGAGAGTTCGCCCAGAAGATGAAGTGGGAACCCTTGTGCGATCCCGTGGAGATGAAACAGGGTTTTTCGTCCGACGCATGCGGCCTCTGCCGGACGCTGGCGGGCCGCATCGCCGAACGCCGGCGAAGCGAATAACGCGAAAAGGGGCGGTCCGGCGGGCCGCCCCTTTTCTTCTCAGGGACAAGGAATTTCGGAAAAAACCGTTATCTTTACGGTTACGAATTCAAGAAACCGCAACAGACTATGATGAAAATTGCAATCGTGGGTACGGGCTACGTCGGCCTGGTATCGGGGGCCTGCTTCGCCGAAATGGGGCTCGACATCACCTGCGTAGACATAGACAGGGAGAAGATCGACGCGCTGAACGCCGGCGCCATACCCATTTATGAACCGGGATTGGAAGCCCTCGTGCGGCGCAACGTCCGCGCGGGACGCCTGCACTTCACCACCGACCTCACCGAATGCCTCGACCATGTCGAAGTGGTCTTCTCGGCCGTCGGCACCCCGCCCGACGAGGACGGCTCGGCCGACCTGAAATACGTGTTGGAAGTGGCCCGCACATTCGGCCGCCACATCAAAAAATACACCGTGCTGGTGACCAAAAGCACGGTGCCCGTAGGCACGGCCCGAAAGGTGAAGGCCGTGATCGAAGAAGAACTTGCAAAACGGGGCAGCAAGGTGCCGTTCGACGTGGCCTCGAATCCCGAATTTCTCAAAGAGGGAGCCGCGATCAAAGACTTCATGTCGCCCGACCGCGTGGTCGTAGGCGTCGAGAGCGAGCGGGCCCGCAAGCTGATGACCAAGCTCTACCGGCCGTTCCTGATCAACAACTTCCGGGTGCTGTTCATGGACATTCCCTCGGCCGAGATGACCAAATACGCCGCCAACGCCATGCTGGCCACGCGCATCTCGTTCATGAACGACATCGCCAACCTCTGCGACCGCGTGGGCGCCGACGTGGAGATGGTCCGCAAGGGCATCGGTTCCGACGCCCGCATCGGCAACAAGTTCCTCTACCCCGGCTGCGGCTACGGCGGCTCGTGTTTCCCGAAGGATGTGAAAGCGCTGGCCCACACGGGCCGCGAGAACGGCTACACGATGCAGATCATCGAAGCTGTCGAGCGGGTCAACGAACAGCAGAAAAGCGTGGTCTTCGAGAAACTGCAGGCCGCCCTGGGCGACCTGCGGGGCAAACTCGTCACGATCTGGGGACTGGCCTTCAAACCCGAGACGGACGACATGCGCGAAGCCCCGGCAACGGTGGTGATCGACCACCTGCTGAATGCCGGCGCCGAAGTCTGTGTCTACGACCCGGTCGCCATGCCCGAATCGCAGCGGCGGATGGCCGGCCGGCCGATCCGCTATGCCCGGACGATGTACGAGGCCGCGGAGGGAGCCGACGCCGTGGCACTCATCACCGAATGGAAAGAGTTCCGCATGCCCGACTGGGCCCAGTTGTACACGGCGATGCGCGGCGACACGATCGTCGACGGCCGCAATATCTTCGACAAACCGGAAGTCATAGCCGCCGGATTCCGCTACCTCGGAATCGGCAAATAACAAACGTAAACGGCCCGCGAAAAGCGGGCCGTTTGCATTCAAATCCCGGCTTACAGCATCGGAATCACGGTCACGTAGATCGCGGCGATGATGGCCGACGTAATGACACCCGTGACGTTGGCCCCCAGGGCGTCGGGCAGCACCAGCGATGAGGGATTGTCGTGCGACACGATCTTCTGGGCAACCTTGGCCGTCGTCGGCACGCAGCTCACGGCGGCGATGCCGATCACGGGATTGAAGTTGCCCCGTTTGATGAAATACATGGCATAGCCGCCCAATATGCCGCCGATGCCCGAAATCAGCAGGGCGAGGATTCCCAGCACGAGCAGTTTGAGCACCGTGGGATCGAGCAGCGTGTGGGCATCGCACAGTACGCCCAGCAGGATGCCCAGGAAGAACGTCGAGCCGTAGAGCATCGGCCCGCTGATGAAATCGTTGACGTGTTTGAGCCCGGATTCCTTAATAACCACACCGATAAAGAGCGAAAAGAACAGCGGGGCGGCCACCGGGAAGAGCAGGCAGAGGATCACGCACATCACCACGGCGAACGCAATTTTGGTTGCGGGGCTGTACTGCTTAGCCGGTTTCCGGGCCGGTTTCATTTTGATCGCCCGCAGGCGTTTGGGCACCATCGCCCGCACCAGATAGGGATATCCGCCGTAGGTCAGGCCCAGGTAGAGATAGGCCACGACGGTGATCGGCACGAAGATTTCCTTCGAGAGATTGAGCGAGGTGAAGAGCACCATCGGTCCGTCTGCGCCGCCCACCATGGCAATCGAGGCGCTGTCGCTGGGGCTCAGGCCCATCGAATAGGCGATCGGCAGCACGGCGAAGGTTCCCAGCTCGGCGCACAAGGCGAGGAACATGCTTTGCAGGGGCTTGGCCAGCAGGAAATTGATGTCGAGCATCGTCCCGATGCCCATGAAGATCAGGCAGGCGATCAGGCCGTTGCTGAAAGTGAAGGTGTAGACCGGCTGGAGAAAGTCGATCTGGAGAATGTTCATCAACTGGTCGGTGTCGGTCACCATCGGATCGAGAAACAGGTTGCCGTGGGCACCTCCGGGAAAGATCAGCACTCCGGCGTTCACGGCCGCCATGCCCAGCCCCATCGGGATCATCACCAACGGTTCCAAAACCCCTTTACGCCCCAGGTAAACCAGCAGGATGCCCAGCAGGATCAGCCCGATGCGCGAATACATGATCGCGGGGTCGGACTGCAACAGGGTCGAAATACCCTGGAAAATACTGCCCAGATCAAATTTTTCCATGGTGCAGTTCGTATAAACGGCTCATCTCCGTATCCAGTTTCTCCCCGTCCCGGAGATTCCCGAAATGATACTCGGCCAGTCCGTCCTGCGCCGCACCCTCCGGAGAGCCGTCGTCCGTGCAGGCCAACGACCAGATGTTGCGGTAGGTATGCGTCAGGTTCATACGGTAGGCGCGGGCCCATACCCGGCCTCTCCCCATCCATACCGAAAGCCCCTCACCACTGAAGCGGGAGAAGAAAAAAGTCATTCCTTTGAGCACATACGCGAATGCGATCCCCACGATAAACGTGAAGCCCATCATCAGCGCAGTCTCCTGAATTATATACATCAGGTTCATCGCTTTATTTTTTAAAGATTTGTTGTGAGCGCGACATCACGCCCCGGGCCGCACGGCCTTCGGGAGCGGTTCGCACACGGAACTCGCAGGCATGGCGCGCCCTGCGGACACACCATGCAACTCGAATAAAGGGATGAGGGGCTAAATGACCAGCACGCCGAACCGGAGGTAATCGGCGCAATGGGACGGCAGGGCCGTCCGCTCACCCTGCAACAGCAGGGAAACAACATATTGCGTGCAGCAGTCCTGCACCCGGGAGAAATGGCGTCCGAAATAGGAATCCCGGACGTCGACGGTCACCCGGCGATGGTTCTCCAACTGCTTGCGCAGTGCGCGCATAGGCGAGGGAATGGACGGCTGAACGGTCTCCGTGGCGAAATAACCGGCATACAGGGACGAAACGGAATAGCACTCCGATATCCGTCCGACATCGGCCGGCATACGGTCTCCCGCCCCCGCATCCTTCGCCGACGAGAGCGAAGAAAGCAGCAGGAACAGCAATATGAATACCGGCGTTTTCATGTTACGGAGAAAATTTGTCGTTCAAATGTAGTACAAATCCGAGAAACAAACAAGTTCGCGGCAGGAATCTTATTATCCATTCCCGCCCGGAGACCGGACGCTTTCGTTTCCGCCCGGACGCCAAGGCCCGAAGCACTCCTCGCCGCCGGACAAAAAAAGGCCGGAGACTATGCTCCGGCCCGTAACGGTATCGCCTGCAGCGCTTATTTGCGCACTTTGACGATGATCTTGCGCACCGTTCCCTCGCCCACCATCGGAGCGTGGCCGTCCTCGGGGAAAAGCACCGTGAACTGGCCCGGACGCAGCGTATAATAGGTCTGCGGCACGTCGTCGAAGAACTGAATGTCCTTCTCGGCGTCGAACCCGCCCTGCGGCATCCGAAGGTCCTTGCGCTCGCTCCAGCCGAAAGCCTCCTCCTTGCCGGTGACGAGCACCTGGATGTCGATGTATTCGTTGTGCACTTCGAGCTTGGCGTCGGATTTCTGTTTGAGCTCGCGCTCCATCACGTTGACATAGATGTCCTTGCCGTCGAGTTCGTGGATGCCCGGCTCCATCTTCGTCCAGTCCGTCGAAGCGATCAGCGCAAAGGCTTTTTTCATGCGCGGGTTGACGTTTTCATACAACGCGCTGTTTTTCAGAGAGTCTAAAATCATGATCTTTATTTATTTTTCCGGTTCTGCGTTCCGCGGCCGCCGGGGTTGTCCCGCCCCGCGACCGGACACAAAGTTAGCAAGAATTTTTTATTATAACAAAGTGACTGAAAAAGCACTATATTTGGTGTAGTAACCGGATCGCATTTTCGTACCTTTATAAAAAACATTCCGACCATGAACTTTACAGACATCAAACTCTCGGGCAAGACCCGTCGTGAGCACGATCTGCTGGGTGAGATGGAAATCCCGGCGGAGTATTATTTCGGCGTGCAGACCATGCGCGCGGTGGAGAACTTCCACATCAGCCGTGTGCGGCTCTGCTTCTTCCCGGAGCTGATCCGCGCCCTGGCCGACGTCAAACAAGGCGCCGCCATGGCCAACCTCGAGCTGGGACTGCTCGACCCCGCGATCGCCGACGCCATCGTCCGGGCCTGCGAGGAGCTGCGCGCCGGGAAACTCCGGGAGCAGTTCGTGGTCGACATGGTGCAGGGCGGCGCCGGGACCTCGACCAACATGAACGCCAATGAAGTGATCGCCAACCGGGCGCTGGAGCTCCTCGGGCATGAGAAAGGCGAGTATCAATATTGCCACCCCAACAACCATGTCAATCTCTCGCAGTCGACCAACGACGCCTACCCCACGGCCGTGAAGATCGCGCTGGTACGGAGCATCGAAAAGCTGGTCGGCGCGCTGCGCGAGCTGATCGCGGCGTTCCACGCCAAGGGCGGGGAGTTCGCCCACGTTATCAAAATGGGCCGCACGCAATTGCAGGACGCCGTGCCGATGACCCTCGGGCAGGAGTTCGAAGCCTACGCCGCCAACCTCGCCGAGGAGACCGAACGGCTGGAAGTCAACCTGAAACTCTTCTACGAGATCAACATGGGCGCCACGGCCATCGGAACGGGCATCAATGCCGATCCCGACTATGCCGAGGTCTGCACGCGGTGCCTGCGCGGGATCACGGGACTGCCGCTGGTCAAAGCGTCGAACATGATCGAGGCCACGAACGACACGGGAGCCTTCATCATGAACTCCTCGGCGCTGAAACGCCTTGCGGTCAAACTCTCGAAAATCTGCAACGACCTGCGTCTCCTGTCGTCGGGCCCCCGCTGCGGGCTGAACGAGATCAACCTCCCGCCACGCCAGCCGGGATCGTCGATCATGCCGGGCAAGGTCAACCCCGTAATCCCCGAAGTCGTCAATCAGGTCGCATTCCGCGTCATCGGCAACGACCTCACGGTGACCATCGCTTCCGAGGCGGGCCAGCTGGAGCTGAACGTCATGGAACCGATCATCGTCCACTGCCTCTTCGAAAGCATCGAGATGCTGGTCAACGCGATGAACACCCTGCGCGAAAAGTGCATCGTCGGCATCACGGCCAACGAGGAGGTATGCCGCCGGATGGTCTACAACAGCATCGGACTGGTGACGGCCCTCAATCCTTACCTGGGTTACGAGACCTCGACCATGCTGGCCAAGGAGGCGCTCGAAACCGGCAAGGGCATCTACGACCTGGTGTTGGAACACAAGCTGATGAGCGAGGAGGAGCTGCATAAGGTCCTCCGGCCCGAAAACATGGTCCATCCCCGCCGGAAGATCGAGGAATAAACCAAGCGGTCCGGGCTTCAACAGCCCGGACCGCTTTTATCTGAACCCATCCGCCTACGAACTCTTCCGGAGCCGAACGACGACGGGATGGTGGTCCGAATATTCGACCGGCAGCACCTCGTAAGAGAGGGTCTCGAGCCCCGCGGAACTCAGCACATAATCGATGCGCAGCGTGTTGTAAAATCCCCGGAACGTATGCGAATAGCCCGAGCCGCACTCGCTGAAAGCATCGCGCAGTCCCCGGGCCATCGTGCGGTAGACATACGACATCGGCGTGTCGTTGAAGTCGCCGCAGACGATCTTCCGCGTGCGCGTCGCCCCCACGACCTTGGCGATGCTGTCCACCTGCCGGGCCCGTAGCACGCTGTTCTCGCGCAGGCGCGTGACGATGCTGCGGATCTTGGTCTCGCGCGCCGTATCCGAGAGGAAGCGGTGGCTGGTGATGAACTCGTTGTCCGAAGCGTTGATGGCCGTCGAACGGAGGTGATTGTTGAACACCCGCACCGTGTCGTCGCCGATCATCACGTCGGCCCAGACCGACGACGAGGGCGTCAGCACCGTACCGGTCCGCAGGATGCGGTATTTGCTCAGAATGGCCATCGTCGCACCGTAGACCGAATCGGGGGCCTGCGTGCGTCCGAAATGGGCGCTCTCGTATTTCTCGTCGAGCAGCGCGAACTCCTCGGAGCGCTCCGCGAGGCGGGCGTTGAACTCCTGCAAACAGATGATGTCGGGGTCCTGGCCGGCGATCAGCTGCAGGATGTCGTCGACGCTGCTGCCGCCGTTCTCGCCGTAGAAACTGCGGACGTTATAGGTCATCACCCGGAACGCCCCGCGGTCGTAAACGGCCTCCCCGTCATAACTGCGGCGGATTTCGGGCCTCCAGAAAAGCGAGACTTTGAAAAGCCCCGCCACGACGACCGCCAGCATCACCAGGGCCCGCACCTTGCGCCAACGGATGACCCAGTAGAGCATCAGCACCACCGACGCGACATAGATGCCGGGCGCGGCGAGCCCCAGCACGGGGAAGAACCAGACCCGGGCGGGATCGACGTAAGGGACGCAATAGGTAAGGACGGTCGTGACGGCCGCCGCAACGGTAGCGATCGTCAGAATCAGGTCCAGCAGTCCCATGAACAGGCTGCGGCGGCGTTTCGCCGGGCGTCCTCCGTAATCGTTGTAATAATCCGAAGCCATCGTTTAGAAACGGATCGTTCCGCGGCGTTTCCACCAATGCAGCAGCAGGAAGCCCCACAACATACCGCCCACGTGGGCGAAATGGGCCACATTGCCCACACCCCTCCATCCGAGGAAGAGCTCGATGACGGCGTAGATGATGACGAACCATTTGGCTTTCATCGGGATAGGCGGTATCAGCAGCATGATGACCGCATTGGGGTGCATCACGCCGAACGCCAGCAGCAGGCCCATCACGGCGCCCGACGCACCGACCAGCAGCAGCGGCAGCTCCCCGAAGGCCAGCGCCGTGAGGTACTGGATCAGCGCCGCACCGATGCCGCAGACCATGTAGAAGGTCAGGAATCGCTGTGACCCCAGTTCGTATTCGAGCGTCCGCCCGAACATCCACAGTGCGAACATGTTGAAGAAAATATGCTCGAAATTGGCGTGCAGGAACATGTAGGTAATGAACTGGTAGGTATGGAAAAACGGCGTCCCGAGCGACAGGGCGCAGTACTCCATGATCTGATTGCCCACGGGCAGCAGCGCCGTGGCCATATAGACCAGCACATTGATTATTATCAGGTTCTTAACGACCGGAGGGGTCTGAAAATAACGGTTCATGACGTTTTTAATTTTTGCAAATGTAACTCTTTCCGCGGGATTATCCCAGCTTGGTGCGCAAATCTTCCGGGGTGATCTCCGCGGTGATCGCCTTGCCCGAGGGCGAGAAACTGAAACTGCCCGTATCGGCCAGCTGCCCCAGCAACGCCGCGGCCTCTTCGCGCGTCAGCGGACGCCCTGTGCCCTTGGCGCCCGAGCGGGCCATCACGCCGGCGATCTTCTCCCGCCGGACGTCGGCCAGCGACACGGGGGTCGCAAAGGCCTGCAACAACTCGAACAACAGTTTGTCCACCGCGTCGGCGGGCATGTCGGCAGGCGTACCCTTCACCTCTACGGCCCCTTCGCCGCAGAAGTCGATGTCGAAGCCCAGCGAGGCGAATTCCACGGCATTCTCCTCCAGCAGGGCGTATTCGTCGCCCGAGAGCACCAGCCGCTCGGGAAACAACAACTGCTGGCTCACCGACGAACCGTTGCCCAGCATGCGCAGATAATCCTCGTAAAGAATCCGTTCGCGGGCGCGGCGCACGTCCACCACCACGAAGCGACCGTTCAGCAGGGCGGCGACATACCCGCCCGGCAACGGCAGCGGATCGGTGAACTCCGGACGCTGCGCCATGTCGAAGCGCTGCTGCTCGGGAGCGGCGGCGGAAGGGATGAAATCCAATGCGCTGTCGTCGAAGCCCCCGCCCGAAGCGATCTCGAAACCGCCGCCCGACTCGAACTCCTCGAACTCCCCGCCGTCCGCCGCAGGCAGGCCGAACGCCCCTCCCTGCGGGAATGCGGGTACGACGCTCCGGCCTCCGCCCGTGCGGAATCCCGCGGCAGAGTTGTCCGACACGACCCCGCCGTCGCTGTACGGCACGTCGAAGCCCGTGAAATCCTCGTTGGGATCGGGCGCCGAAGGGTCGATATACTCCTCGCTGAACGGATTGTAGTTGCTGTTGGACATCGCCTGCGGCTCGCTGTACACGGCGCCTTTCTGCAGCACGGGAATCTCCACCATGCCCTCGCGGTCGAAATCCATCAGCGGCACGGCGCCCGTCTTGGCCAGCGTCTCGCGCACGGCGGCATTGATGATCTGCCACACGGCCTCCTCGTCGGCGAACTTCACCTCGGTCTTCTGCGGGTGGACGTTCACGTCGATACGTCCGGGATCGATCTCGAGGAAGAGAAAATACGACGGCTGGCTGTTCTCGGGAATCAGCTTTTCGTAGGCCTTCAGGATGGCGCTCGTCAGGTAGCTGCTTTTGAAAAAGCGTCCGTTGACGAACAGATATTGCTCCGTATTGCGTTTCTTGGCGGCCGCCGGACGGCCGATATAGCCCTCGATGCGGGCGATCGAGGTGTCGGCCTCGACTTCCAGCAGGTTTTGTTTGATATGGCGCCCCACCACGTCCACGATGCGGCCAGCCAGCGACGAAGCCTGCAACGTGTAAACCGGGGCGTCGTTGGCATAGAGTTCGAAAGCGATCTGCGGGTTGCAGAGCGCGATGCGCTGGAACTCGGCCTTGATCTGCGAAGCCGACGTAGTGCTCTTGTCCAGGAAACGGCGGCGCGCCGGAACGTTGTAAAAGAGGTTGCGCACGAAGAACTGCGACCCCACGGGACACATCACGGGCGTTTGCGACGCGAACTGCCCGCCGTTGATCTCGGTCTGGGTGCCCACCTCGTCGCCCGCCTGCCGCGTGCGCAGTTCGACCTGCGCCACGGCGGCGATCGAAGCCAGGGCCTCGCCGCGGAATCCGAACGTATGCAGGGCGTAGATGTCCTCCACAGCCCCGATCTTGCTCGTGGCATGGCGGTCGAAAGCCATGCGTGCGTCGATGGGCGACATGCCGCAGCCGTCGTCCACAATCTGGATCAAATCCTTGCCGCCGTCGCGGAAATTGACTTTCACGGAGGTCGCACCTGCGTCGATGGCGTTTTCCATCATCTCCTTCACCACCGAGGCGGGTCGGTTGACGACCTCGCCCGCGGCGATCTGGTTGGCGACGACCTCGGGTAGTAATCTGATCTTGTCTGCCATTTACTCCTCCTGGTAATCGTTGGGGACGACCGTAATGGGTGCATAGGGGTTGAACTCCTCCGCGGCCTGCTCGGTCCGGACCGGTGCGGCCGGGGTCCGCGCACGCAGGAACACGTCGGCCAGCTTCGGGTACAAAAGGTAGATGAACAGCAGCATCAGCACGGCCGCCGCCGCCATCTTCAAAATCCGGCCCTGCCCCGTCTTGTCCTCGCCGGCACGCCGCGCCGCACGGGCTTCGCGCTGGGTGCGGATGTACTGCCCGGGCTTGTATTCGCGTCCGGCATCCTCGGCCCGCTCGCCGTGGAGTTCAGCACGGCGCTGTTCACGCGCCTCTTTCTCGGGGTCGTAATAACGCGGGATATAGTTGAACTTGTTCGCGTGCTTCTTAAACGGGGTAAAGCCTAACATGGTCGTCCTATTTTTTTGTAAAGATACGAATATCTTCACCATTTTATTGCATGGCACTCTTTTTTACAGCATTTCGGCCGCGATGCGACAACTGCGTGCAACAGGCGAGGGCCGTTTAAGAAACGGCCTTCGGCAAGCGGAAGCATATCCGGCGCCCCATACCCGGCCAACGCCCCCTAAAACCGTCTCTTAGCCGGGGCTTTACCGGAAGAAACTCTTCATCCGTTCGAAAATGTTCTGGTTCTTGACCGACTCGGCCTTCTGGAAACCGGGCTGCGCCGCCAACTGCTCGACGAGTTTCTTCTCCTCGGCCGAGAGTTTCGCGGGGATGGTGATGTCCACCACCACCAGCTCGTCGCCGCGGCCGTAGCCGTTCACGTCGGGCAAACCTTTGCCGCCCAGGCGCAGCACCTTGCCGGCATGCGTTCCCGGAGCGATTTTGATTTTGGCGCGCCCGTCCACGGTCGGCACCTCCACCGTGCCGCCCAGCAGGGCCGTCGTCACGGTGATATTGAGGTTGTGGATCAGGTCGTTGCCGTCGCGCACCAGTTCTGCGTCCGACTCCTCCTCGATCATCACCAGCAGGTCGCCGTTCACGCCGCCCTGACGCGCCGCATTGCCCTTGCCCGTGACCGTGAGGACCATCCCCTCGCCCACGCCGGCAGGAATCTTAATCTCCACGACCTCCTGGCCGCGCAGCGTGCCTTCGCCTTTGCATTTGTCGCACTGCGCCGTAATCACCTTGCCCGAGCCGCCGCACGTGGGGCACACCCCCTGCGTCTGCATGCGGCCGAAGAAGGTGTTTTCCACCCGCGTAACATACCCCGCACCGTTGCAGGTCGGGCAGGTCGAATAGGAATTGGCATCCTTGGCTCCCGTGCCGCCGCACTTGTCACAGGCGATGGTTTTATTGATTTTGAGCTTCTTGGTGACGCCGTTGGCGATCTCCGCCAGCGTCAGTTTGACCCGCACACGGATGTCCGAACCGCGGTTCACGTGGCGCGCACCGCCGCCGCCCGACGAACGGAACCCGCCGCCGAAATGACCGCCGAAAATGTCGCCGAACTGGGAGAAGATGTCCTCCATCGAGAACCCTCCGCCGCTGAATCCGCCGAAGCCCCCGGCTCCGCCGCCTGCCGCGCCGCTCATTCCGGCATGGCCGAACTGGTCGTAACGGGCACGCTTGTCGGGATTCGACAGCACGTCGTAAGCCTCTGCGGCCTCCTTAAACTTCTCCTCGGCCTCCTTGTCCCCGGGGTTTTTGTCGGGGTGATACTGGATGGCCGCTTTGCGGTATGCCTTCTTTATTTCGTCAGCGTTAGCGTTCTTCTGGACGCCCAGCACTTCGTAGTAATCCCTCTTTTCTGCCATGGTCTTACTCTCCTACAACAACTTTTGCGAAGCGCAGCACCTTGTCGCCCAGCTTGTAACCCGTCTGAACCACGTCGATGACCTTGCCCTTCTTCTCGTCGCCGGCGGCGAACTTGGCCACAGCCTCCGAAAGATCGGCGTCGAATTCCCGGTCCAGCACCTCGATTTCGGTCACGCCTTTCTGCCGCAGCGCCTCCGTGAACTTCTGTGAAATGAGCGTCACGCCAGCCCGCAGAGCCTCCAGGTCGTCGCTCTTCTGCATGGCGTCCACGGCGCGCTGCACATCGTCGCGCACGGGCAGCATGGCCAGCAGCACGTCGCGGCCCCCGGTCTGCACCAGCTCCATCTTCTCTTTGAGCGTCCGCTTGCGGTAATTGTCGAACTCGGCCTGCAGACGCACGAATTTGTCCTGCCAATGGGCCACGGCCTCCTCGAGCGCCTTGGCGGCATCGTCCTCGGCTGCCGGATCGCCGTCTGTCATTGTGTCAGTCGCATCGTCTGCCGCGTCTGACACATTGGCACAGGGCTCGCCGTCGCACGAGGGGTAACCCTCGCCCGGAACGAAGCCCTCGTCGCCGCTAACAGCCTCATTATAAATCTCTTCTTTTTTCATATCTTGTGTTTTTTTAGTTTTCCACCACATATTCGAACAAATTGCATACCAACCCGGCTAAGGGCCGGGCTTCAAAGACAATACCTGCGGTCGGGCATCGAACCGGTCTGCAACCTACCGTCCAAAAGCCGTTTCACGGCAAAACTGCGCTTATCCGATAATAAAAATAGCCGGCCGCTTGTTCATCTCGGGCAGCCGGCGCCGCCGCCACTCCCCCGCCGTATGGGTTTCGACCAGCTCGCCGGGAGCCGTCAGGTCCACAGCCACCGTCAGGCGGGTCTCCGCCCCGAGCGTCTGCACCAACTGCTCCATCAGCTTCCCGTTGCGGTAGGGCGCCTCGATGAACAACTGCGACTGCCCTTCGGTCAGGGCCCGCCGCTCGAAAAAGCGGATGGCTTTCGCCCGTTCGGGCGGCTTCACGGGCAGGTAGCCGTTGAAGGCGAACGATTGGCCGTTGAGCCCCGAAGCCATCACCGCAAGGATGATCGACGACGGTCCCACGAGCGGCACCACGCGGATGCCGCGGCGATGGCACGCCTCGACGACCAACGCCCCCGGATCGGCCACACCCGGCACGCCCGCCTCGGAGATCACCCCTGCCGAACGGCCTTCCAGCAAGGGTTTCACCAGCTCTTCGACCTCGCGTCCGGCGGCGGTATGCTCGTTCAGTTCGCGGAATTCCAGTTCTCCTATGGGGCGTTCGACGCCGGCTTTCGACAGAAAACGCCGCGCCGAGCGCGTATTCTCGACGATGAAATAGTCCAGGGCGTTCATCACGCCGCGGTTGGCCGCGGGCAGCACGTCCCACGGCGCCGTCTCGTCCGAAATAGGACAGGGGATCAGATAGAGGGTTCCGTAATCCATTACTCTTTGAGGTAAATCCGTTTCACACGCCCCGACACCGAAGTCATGATCTCATAGGGGATGGTCTCCAGCACGCGGGCCATCGTCTCGAGGTCGTTGCCCGGCTCCGCCGAGAAGACCACCGCCTCGTCGCCCTCCGCGACGCCCGGAATGTCCGTGACGTCGATCATGCAGCTGTCCATGCAGACCCGGCCGACGATCGGCGCGGGCCGCCCCTTTACGCGCATCGACCAGCGTCCGCACCCCAGGTGGCGGTCCAGCCCGTCGGCATAACCGATCGGCACCGTAGCCGTCACGGTCGGCCGCAGGAGCTTCCCGGCACGCCCGTACCCCACGGCGTCGCCCGCATCGAGACGCTTGATCTGCACGATGCGGGTTTTGAGCGTCGACACCGGACGCAGCCCCGCGTTGTGCTCCCAGCCGAAGCCGTAGAGCCCCAGCCCGAGGCGGCACATGTCGAACTGCGCCTCGGGGAAGCGCTCGATGGCGGCCGAATTGGCCGTGTGGCGGATCACCGGATACGGCAGCGACGCAGCTATGGCCGCGCTCATGCGGTCGTAGCGCGCGATCTGCGCCCGCGTGTAGGCATCCTCTTCGGGCATGTCGGCGCAGTTCAGGTGCGAAAATACCGACGCCACCTTCACGGCGGGCAGTTTCGACAGTTCTTCGCACAAGCGCTCTATCTCATCCTCCATAAATCCCAGCCGGTGCATGCCCGTATCGAGCTTCAGGTGGATGGGATAGCGTATCTCCCCGGCATGCGACACCGCATCGGCGAAATCCGCCAGCGAGCGGAAGCTGTATATCTCGGGCTCCAGCCGGTTGGCGATCATCTGGTCGAAGCTGTCGGCATCGGCATTCAGCACCACCACGGGCATCGTGATGCCCCGTTCGCGCAGCAGCACGCCCTCGTCGGCGAATGCCACGGCGAGGTAATCGACGCCCTGATGCTGGAGCATCTGCGCCACCTCGAAATCCCCGGCGCCGTACGATCCCGCTTTGACCATCGCCACGAGCTTCGTCGAAAAGTCCAGCTTCGAACGGAAATAATTGAGGTTGTGGATCATGGCATCGAGATCGACCTCCAGCACCGTCGTATGGCTCTTGCGCGCCAGGGCGTGAGCCAGCTTCTCGAAGCGATACTCCCGGGCCCCTTTCAGCAGCACGGCGCGTCCCGCCACGGCCCGGCGGCCGATGCGGGCGATACACTCGTCGGTCGAGGCGAAAAACTCCCGGTCGCAGTCGAACAGCGCGGCGTAGCGTTTCAGTTTGGGTCCGATGCCGATCAGCGTATCGACGCCCGCCCGCGAGACCATCCCGGCCACACGGCCGTACAGTTCGTCGTCCGTCAGCCCGCTCTGCGCGATGTCCGACAGCACGAGCGTCCGGCGCCGCGACAGCGCCACGTTGTGCAGGTAGTCCAGCGCCAGCGCCAGCGAATTGAGGTCGAGGTTGTAGGCGTCGTTGATGAGCACCGAATCGTTGATGCCGTCTTTGACTTCCAGACGCATGGCGACCTCGGGGGCCTCGGAGAACGACGGCGCGGGATAGCCCATCGCTGCGCAGAACGCCTCGACGATCTGGGCGTTGCGGCGCGACGCCTCGTTGCCGATCACCGCCTCGGGAACCTGGGGACACGCTGCGGCGTCGCAGAGTTTCCGCTCGGCGAACCGCGCGGCGACCATGCGCCCCAGCGGCTCGTAATAACTATGGTAAACGATGGTCCCGGCCCGGTGGGCGAGGAGCATCTTTTCGTTGCATTTCTGTTCCAGATTGAGAAAGTTCTCCTGATGCGCGTCGCCGATCGAAGTGAAGACCACCACGTCGGGACGGATGATGCGTTCCAGCCGCTCCATCTCCCCAGGCTTCGAGATGCCCGCCTCGATCAGCGCCAGCTGCTCGTCGCCCTCGATCATCAGCACCGACAGCGGCACGCCCAGTTGCGAATTGTAGCTCTTGGGCGAGCGGTAGCACTTCATCCCCGCAGGCAGCTCCTCGGCGATCCACTCTTTGATGACGGTCTTGCCGTTCGACCCGGTGATGCCGACTACCGTTCCTTTGAACTGCGCCCGGTGGTAGGCCGCCAGGCATTGCAGGGCCGCGATGGCGTTCCCGACCACGACATACCCGCACCCGGGCAGGGGTTCGACGCCGCGTTCGGTGAGGAACGCCCTCACCCCGCGCGCGTACATCTGCGCGATGTAGTCGTGCGAATCGTGGTTAGCGCCGCACATGGCGACGAACATCGGTCCGGAGCCCAGTTCGCACGTCAGCGAACGGCTGTCGGTCACCACCGACTGCACCTCGCAGTCCGTGCCCGAGAACTTGCCGCCCACGACGGCGGCGATTTGTGAAAGCAGATATTTCATAAAATACCTAAATTTTTCCTTGGTACTTTTTTCCGCAAAAAGTACCAAAAACTCTCCAACGGATGCCTTCGCCTACTTAGGGCGGCCTAACGCTGGCTCCGGGCGACTATTCGCGGGTTTGCAAGCAAACCGTCCCCTCCGCTCGCGCTTTTAGTCCGCCCTGCGTTTCACGGCTCCGGCATCAAGTCGGAATCATTCGTTCAATTTTTTTCGTCAGAGCGGATGCAGTTTCGGGCTTCGTGCCGCGGCACACGGATGGGACATACAGGCGTATTTCCCATTCGCGGGACGCAAAGGAAGTGCGGAAATGCACCGCTATCACGAAAAATTAACGATCGTTATTCCCGCCCCGCCGCGGTCGGCATGCTCGTCAACCGCCGAAGCGATCTCCGGCACCGTGCGGAGGTAGCGGCGGATCTCCTCCTTCAGAGCCCCCGTACCCTTGCCGTGGAGGATCGACACCGACCCCACGCCGACCATCAGCGCGTCGTCGATGAAGTTCTGCACCAGGTCCAGCGCCTCCGATGCCCGCATGCCGCGCACGTCGATATGGTCCTTGAAGTTGAGTTTGCGCGACGAAATGTCCACCGACACCACCGTCCGGGCCGTCACGGGACGTGTCGCCTCGCGGTATTCGTTGTTCGACACCACCGTCAGCCGGCTCTTGTCCACCGTCGTCAATATCTGCCCGAACGCCACCTGCGCCCGTTTGCCCTTCACCGACTGCACCACGCCGACCATCTCCTGCCCGGCCATGCGGACCTTCGACCCGGCCACCACCTCACGCGGCTTTTCGGGTTCGGGGGCCGCCGTCTCCGCGGCTTTCGCTCCCTGCCGGGCCTTGCGCTCTTCACGCCGCTGCCGGCGGCGTTCGATGCGCTCGATCTCGCGGGCCACCGAAGCCTCCCTATCCGACGAATCGACCTGCTCGACCGCCTCGCGGAAGTCGTCCAACTCCCTCCGCGCCAGCCGCGTCAGCTCCTTCTCGGCCTGCGCCTCGCGGATGGTTTTAATCGTGTTCTCGATCTGTTTGTTGGCGTCGGCGATCAACTGCTGCGCCTCCTGCTTGGCCTTCTTCAGTATCTCCTGCCGCTCGGCGCGAATTTTCGCCAGTTGTTCGGCGTAGTTCTGTTCCAGTTCCTCGACCTTGCGGTCCGTCAGGCGGATGCGGTCGCGCTTCTGCTCCCAGTAGTGCTTGTCGCGGGCGATCTCGCGCAGCTGCTTCTCGATGTTGATATGGTCCGACCCGGCTTTCTCGCTCGCCGCGCGGATGATCTCCTCCGGAAGTCCGATCTTGCGGGCGATCTCCACGGCGAACGAACTGCCCGGCTTGCCCGTCTCCAAACGGAACAGCGGACGGATATTCTGCACGTCGAACATCATCGCGCCGTTGGCAATGCCGTCGGTCGACGACGCATAGTATTTGATGTTGGCGTAGTGGGTCGTGATGACGCCGTAACACCCCTTCGCCAGCAGGCGTTCGAGGATCGCCTCGGCGATGGCCCCGCCGATGATCGGCTCGGTACCCGACCCGAACTCGTCGATCAGCGCCAGCGTCCGGTCCGAAGCTCCCGCCAGCATGTTTTTCATATTCAGCAGGTGAGACGAATAGGTCGAAAGGTCGTTGTCGATCGACTGCTCGTCGCCGATGTCGAGGAAGATGCTCCGGAACACGGGCAGTTCCGAGACCTCCGAGGCCGGAACCGGAAATCCGCACTGGAACATATACTGCACGATGCCCGTGGTCTTCAGGCAGACCGACTTGCCGCCGGCGTTGGGGCCCGAAATGACGAGGATATGTTTACGGCGGTCCAGTTGCAGGTCCAGCGGCACGATCTCGCGCCCCGCGGCTTTTAGGGTCTGCTGCAACAGCGGATGGCGGGCGTTCTTCAGCACCAGCCGGTCGTCCGTCGAGAGGATCGGCCGCACACATCCGTTCTCCGAGGCCCAGCGGCCCTTGGCGCGCAGCATGTCCACTTCCGCGAGATAATCGCCCGAATCGGCGATCAGCCCGGCATCGGGACGTATCGACTCGGTGAACTCGGTGAGTATGCGCACGATCTCGCGCCGCTCGGCATATTCCAGCTCGCGCAGTTCGTTGTTGATCTCCACCACCTCGACCGGCTCGACGTAGAAGGTCTTTCCCGTCGCCGATTCGTCGTGGATGAATCCGTTGAGCTTGCGTTTGTTACCCGCGGCGACCGGAATCACGGCCCGCCCGTCGCGGATCGAGATCTGGGCGTCGGCATCGACGATACCCGCCCCCTTGGCCGAAGCCAGCACGGCCTGCAGGCGTTTGGCCGCCTGTCCCTCGCGTTCGCGGATGGCCCGGCGAATCTCCTGAAGGGCGGGCGAGGCGTTGTCCTTCACGTTGCCGAAGCGGTCGAGGATGCCCTCGATGCGCTGCACGATCTCCGGAAACGCCGCCACGCCGCGCGTGCGGGCGTACAGCGTCGGATAGCGCTCTTCGCGGCCGAGGATAAAAGCGACGATGCCGCCGACGACCGACAGCGCCTTATGCAGAACCGCGACCTCCTCCACGTCGAGGAACGAACCCTCGACACGCAGTTTGGCGACGACGTAATCAATATCGGGATAGTCTCCTCCGGGAAAATCGCGTTCCATGTCGAGCACGAGGCGCATCTCGTCGGCCAGCGCCAGTCGCCGCTCGATCTCGCGCGGCGAGGTCGAAAAGCCCTCGTCGGCAAGCCGCTCGCGGGCGGCGCGCATGGTACAACGGGCCGCAACCTGCTCACGAAGCCGGTCGAAACCTATTTTCTGCTCGAATGTGGCAGGGTAAATCATGGGAAATTAAAAATTAAGAATTAAGAATTAAAATTGATCGGCCGACCGAAGATTCATTTCACTTTTTCGGCAGGATAACGTTGTCGTATGGACGTGGCGAGAAATTTTCATTCCGCCGCCCTTTCCGATTTTTAATTTTTAATTCTTAATTTTTCATTTTTAATTTCACGGAGTCCCGTTCGGCCCTGGCGGCAGCTTTTGCAGCTTTCCGGTCGGCCTTCTCCTGCATCTTCTCCGGACTGCGCCCGAAGAGCGAGAAATGGACATAACGGCCCGGGTATTGTTCGAGGTTGGCCAGCAGCGACGCGAGGTTGTCGCTCGCTTCGGTCAGCGAATCGTAAAGCGCCGCGTCGTTCAGCAGCTTGCCGACGGTTCCTTCGCCCGAGCCGATCCGGCCCAGCAGGTCGTTGACCTCGCCGACCGCGTCGGAGAGCTGCTGCACGAACCCGGAACCGGCCAGGTCAGCCGTGATGCGGTTCATGCTGCCCACGATGCTGTCCACACGCGGGGCGTTCTCGCCGAGCATCACGGAGAAAGCCGTAAGGTTATCCACAGCGGTTTTCAGATTGTGCTTCTCGGCATCGATGATACCGGCCATGTCGCCCGTGATGGTGTTCAGGTGTCCCAGCGTCCCGGTGATGCTCTGCGCGTTGGTTTCCATCAGGTTATTGAGGGTCGTCAGCGTACGCGAAAGGTCGCCCGTCACCTGCGAGATCTTCTGTTTGAAGAAATCCAGTTCCGACCCGGCCACGTCCATCAGGTCGCGGTCACGGCTCGAACGCAGCGTATCGCCCTTTTCGAGATACGTGTGCGCCGATCCGTAGGTGATCTCGATGGCCTTGGCGCCCATCAGTCCGTTGCTGAAAATCTTGGCCTCGGAGTCGGTCGGAATGTGGTACTGACGTTTGACGGTCAGTTGCAGCACGACGTTGTCGCTGCGCTCGGGATCGAACGAAATACCCGTCACCGTGCCGATCTTCACGCCTTTCATCATAATCGGCGAAGCCGTCTGCACGCCGTTGATCTGGTCATAGGCGGCGTAATACACCGAATTGCGGCTGAAGATGTCGAATCCTTTCAAAAACCGGATTCCGGCCCACGCGGCGATGAGCATCACCACGGCGAAGATTCCGATTTTAACTTCTCTTTTCATATCTGAAATTTTATTTTACAATTTGCGTACCCCGGCAGCTCACCACAAAGGCCCCCGGGAATACCTTGCGGACCTCGGCCGCCTTGCGCTGGGCCGCGTCGCGGGTCTCGTATTCGCCCACACCGTATTTGTACGGGAAACGCCCCTCGGAAGTATACTGTTTCACCTTGCCCCTGTAATCGCGGAACTGCGGCGAGGAGACGGACACCTGCGACGCCGAAGCCATCACCTGAACCGTATAACGCAGGGGTTGCGCCGCGGGTTTCCGCGCCGGTTTTTCAGCAGCGGATTTCGACGTATCCGTTTTCGGCTTTTCCGTGACGGGTTTCTCTTTCTGCTTCCCGGCAGGCTTCTCCTCCGGCTTTTGAGCGGCAGTTTTCGCGGGCTCAGGCTCCGGAGCGGCGGTTTTCGCCTGCGCGTTCACCTGCTCCTCCTCGGCCGTGCGCGTCCCGACCACATAGGCCGAATAGTCCCGCACGGCCTGGTAGAGCGAACGGGCGATCTCATTCTGCCCCTTCTCCGACTTCATGTAGGCCGCCTCCTGCGGATTGGACATGAACCCGATTTCGGTCAGCACGCCCGGCATGTCCGTAGCGTAAAGCACACGCAACAACTGCGGTTTGATGCCGCGCGAATGGCGCCCGGCCTTCAGGTAATTGTTCTGGATACAGCGGGCCATGGCCATACTGTACTCGCCGTAGGTGAATTGTAGGTTCTGGATATAGGCCCGCACGATGGCCGCCGTCCGCTCGTCGGACATGTCGATCAGGTCCTCGCGGTTGCTCTCGTAGAGGGCGTTCTCGTTGTAACGCTGCTCCTTGGGGCTCTCGCCCATGATGAGCGTCTCGACGCCCCGGGCCGCCGTAGCGCGCGCCGCATTGACGTGAATCGAGATGAAGAGGTCGCCGCCGGCCTTGTTGGCAATGTCGGCACGCGCCTGCAGGTCCGAAGCCAGGTCCGTTCCCAGCGCCTTGTCGGTCTTGCGGGTGTAGACCACCTTCACGCCCGGCATCCCCTCCTCGATGAGTCTGCCCAGCTTCAGGGCCACCTTCAGCGTCAGGTCCTTTTCATAAATTCCCCCGTAATGCGCCCCGGGGAATTTACCCCCGTGTCCGGCGTCGATCACCACGACTTCGAAGCCGTGCGCAATATTCCCTGCGGCGGCAACGTTGGTAAAAACGGTTGCGGCTGCAAAGAGGAGTAGCAACAAGAGTCGTGTGCGCATATTTAATGGTAACAAGTGTGAGCTTTCTGTATTTTTTTACCTATCTTTGTCGGGCTTAAAACGCGGCAGGAATGCACCTGCGAGGCGTTCCGGGCGTTTTTGCCGACTTGTCGGCAAAGGTATGGAAAATTTTTGGGATTTTGGATAAAATTAGGGTAAAATATCTCTTGTCGGCAACGGTCCTGCTCCTGTTTGCCCAGATCGTTCTGGGCGGCGCGGCACCCCGCGCGGCGCTCGACGGCCCCGCATCCGACACCCTCCCGAATCCCCTCCCCGCCGACACCGTGCGCCCGCTTCCGGACAACGGACGGGCGCCGAGCGTCACCCCCTCGCGGCGCGAAGCACGGCGGCAGGCCCGTGAAGAGGCCCGGCGGCGCGACGCTTTCAACGCCCTTTCGCAGGAGGAGCGCGATTCGCTCTTTTCGTCGCAGGTCGACTCGCTCATAGCCCGCAAAGCCGACTCGCTGGGCATGTCCCGCCCCGACTCGCTCGCGGTCGACACGCTGCACCGCGACTCGGTCAAAAAACCGCGGCCCGCGGGCGCTTTCCTCGACGACCCGATCACGGGCAAGAACACCGACTCGCTGGTTTACGACGTGCGCAACAAACTGGTCTACATCTATAATCAGGGCGACGTCACTTACCAGAACAGCAACCTCAAAGCCGACTTCATGCGCATCGACATGGATTCGAAACTGGTCTACGCCTACGGCAAGCCCGACTCGGTGGAGGGCAAGTTCATCATCACCAAACCGGAGTTTTCCGACGGTTCGGCCTCCTACCAGATGGACACGATCACCTACAACCTCGACTCGAAGAAGGCCAAGATCAAAGGTGTGGCCACGCAGCAGGGCGACGGCTGGCTGGTGGGCGGCAGCGTGAAGAAGATGCCCGACAATACGATCAACATTCAGCACGGCAAATACACCACCTGCGACGAGACGGATCACCCGCACTTCTACCTGGCGATGACCAAGGCGAAGGTCATTCCGGGCAAAAAGGTCGTCACCGGCCCGGCCTACCTGGTGATGGAGGACGTGCCGATCTATTTCCTCGGCATCCCCGAGGGATTTTTCCCGATCAACATGGGCCCCAAGTCGGGCCTGCTGATGCCCACCTACGGCGAGGAGTACTCCAAGGGATTCTTCCTGCGCGACCTGGGCTACTACTTCACGCTGGGCGAATACGCCGACCTCGCGGTACGCGGCGGCTTCTACACGCTCGGTTCGTGGGAAGCCTCGGCGGCCTCGCGCTACATCAAACGCTACAAGTACAGCGGCAGCTTCAACATGCAGTACTCCAACGTGAAGACGGGTGAAAAGGGCGAGGACGACTACATCAAACAGAGCAACTTCCGCATCCAGTGGACCCACTCGCAGGACGCCAAAGCCAACCCGGGATCGACCTTCTCGGCTTCGGTGAACTTCGCCACCAGCGGTTACAGCCGCTACTCGGCCACCAACCTCAACGACATCCTCGCCACGCAGACCAACTCGACGGTCTCCTACTCGAAGAACTGGGCCGGCACGCCCTTCTCGCTCTCGGCCAACATGGCCATCTCGCAGAACTCGCAGAACAAGTCGATCTCGGTGACGCTGCCGACGGTGGTGTTCAACGTCTCGCGCTTCTACCCCTTCAAACGCAAAGAGAAGACCGGCAAGGACCGCTGGTATGAAAAGATTTCGATGCAGTACACGGGCAAGATGACCAACTCGGTGACCACCACCGAGTCGGAGATCTTCTCGAAAAAGACGCTCGAAAACATGAAGAACGGCATCGAGCACTCGATTCCCATTTCGGCGTCGTTCAACCTGTTCAACTACATCAACGTCTCGCCGTCGGTCAACTACAACGAGAAGTGGTATTTCAAAAAGGTCGAGTTCGAGTGGAACCCCGTCACGAACCAGACCGACACGCTGCCCACGAACTACGGTTTCTACCGCCTCTACAACTACAACCTCAGCGTCTCGGCCTCCACGACGGTCTACGGCATGTACGACTTCACGAAGAAGAGCCGCAACCGCAAGATCCAGGCGATCCGCCACACGCTGACCCCCTCGATCGGCTTCTCCTACGCCCCGGACTTCAGCGACCCCAAATACGGCTACTACAAGACCCGCCAGACCGACTCGACGGGCCGTTTCACGACCTATTCGCCCTATGCCGTCAACGCTTACGGCGTCCCGTCGTCGGGACGCTCGATGTCGATGAACTTCTCGCTGTCGCAGAACCTCGAAATGAAGGTGCTCTCGAAGCGCGACACCTCGGGCGTGAAAAAGATCAAACTCATCGACGAACTGCGCATCAGCGGCTCTTATAACTTCCTGGCCGACTCGATGCGTCTGTCGACCATCCCGATCTCGTTCCGCACGACGCTGTTCCAGAACTTCGGCATCAACCTCTCGGCGACGCTCGACCCCTACCGCGTCTCGCCCGAGGGCAAGCGATACAACAAGCTATTTTTCCCGGGCCGCATCGTCTCCACGGGCTGGTCGTTCGGCTATACCTTCAAATCGCGCGCCGACAAGTCCCAGCCGGCCATGAACGACATCACGTCGATCCCCCCGGAATACATGAACCCCTTCTTCGACCCCTACGGGCACATGGACCCCGTACTGCGAAGGCAATATATGGCGCAGAGCTACTACGACTTCTCGCTGCCGTGGAACTTCGGATTCAACTACTCGGTCAACTACTCGATCTCCTATGTCAACAACGGCACGACGGGCTACCGCAAGAACGTCACCCAGACGGTCGGGTTCAACGGCTCGCTGACCGTCACGCCCAAAACGGCCGTCACCTTCCAGGGCGGTTTCGACATCAAACAAAAGAAGCTCACGACCTCGTCGGTCTCCATCACGCGCGACCTCCACTGCTGGCAGATGTCCTTTTCGTGGATACCGTTCGGCTACCACCGTTCGTGGAGCTTCAACATCGGCGTCAAAGCCGCATCGCTCTCCGATTTGAAATACGACAAGTCGCAGTCGATGTACGACAACATGTACTAAACGAAAAGCGGCCCCGACCGGGGCCGCTTTCTTTACCGCTTTAATTAATTACAGGAGCGTCACCTCCGCCGGTTCGCGGTCGATGTAGTTGGGATAGCGGAACTGCGGCATCCCGAGGGCCATCACCGCACAGATGCGGCGGCCTTCGAGCCCCAGCATTTCGGGCAGCCGCTCCGTTTTGTCCTGCCGGAGGGCCGTCAGTACGAACCCCATGTAGATCTGGCTCACGCCCAGCGCCTCGGCCATCAGCGACGCGTTCTGATAAGCCAGGTTCGCATCCTCGCTCCCGAAACGGTTCGCCTTCGGAGCATGAATGAACAGCACCGCCGTCGCTCCCCGCAGCACGCGGTCGCGGCCTTCGGCATATTCGCGCCGCAGGCGTTTGAAGACGGGAACATAGCGGTACACGCCCGGCACGACGCGGCTCAGCCACGGCCGCACGAGCGGATTGAGGAGTCGTTTTTCCAGTTTGCCGAACACCCCGAGGGTGTACTCCGTAATCCCCCGCAGCATCGCCGGATCGGTCACCAGCGTATAGCCCAACTGGCGGGCGTTGCTGGCCGTCGGGGCCCGGTCGGCCGCCGCGACGATGCGGTCCAGCATCTCCTGCGGCACGGGAGTGTTCCGAAGGGCGCGGTTCGACCGCCTCACGGCCAACAGCAGCTCCACTTGTTCGGGCGTCGGCAATGCGGCGTAATCGGCGGCATGCACCCGTTCGGGCGGGAACATCCCGTGCGCCACCGACCCCGTGGGACAGACGGCCACGCAATGACCGCAGCCGATGCAGTTCTCGGGCTTGCACAGGGTCACCGGAGCCCCGGCCTTTTCCTGTTCGAAAATCTGCGAAGGACACACCTTCACGCAATGGCCGCAGCGGATGCAGCTCTCCCGGATCGAAATCTCCATATCTGCCTGCTAATGCTTCACCGCCTCCGTTTCGGCGGGATTGTGCTTGTATTTGAAGACAAGGGCGAAGACAATGGCCACCACGAGGGCGTATCCTGCGAAAACGAACCACGAATCGGGCCAGTGGAAGGCATCCACCACGGCACCCGCGGCATACGAACCGAAGAAAGCGCCGAAACCGTTGGTCATAATCATAAAGACGCCCTGCGCCGAAGAACGTATCTCGCGGCTGGTCTCCTTCTCGACGAACAGCGATCCCGAGATGTTGAAGAAGTCGAACGCCACACCGTAAACGATCATCGAGAGAATGAGAAACACGGCTCCCGAACCGGGATTGCCCACACCGAAGAACCCGAAGCGCAGCACCCAGGCCAGCATCGAGATCAGCATCACCTTTTTGATTCCGAAACGCCGGAGGAAGAACGGGATCAGCAGGATGCAGAACGTTTCGGACATCTGCGACAGCGACAGCAGGATCACCGAGTGCTTCACGATGACCGAATCGGCATACTGGGGCATCGTCCCGAAATTCTGAATATAGGTGTCGCCGAAAGCATTGGTGATTTGCAGCGCGGCCCCCAGCAGCATCGAGAAGATGAAGAAGATGGCCATGCGCTTCTCCTTGAAGAGCGCAAAGGCGCGCAGTCCCAGCGTATCGACCCACGATTGTTTGCGCACGCTGCGGTCGACGGCACACCCGGGCAGCGAGAACGAATAGACAGCCAGCACGAACGACAGCAACGCCGAAACATAGAGCTGCCAGGCCGTAAGTTTGATCTGCACGCCTCCGATCTGCACCAAATCGACGAACCACATCGCGGCGATGAATCCCACGGTGCCCCACACGCGGATGGGCGGGAAGTGTTTTACGGAATCGAGTTTCGCCAGGTCGAGGGCGTTGTAGGCCACGGAGTTCGACAGCGCGATGGTCGGCATGTAGAACATCACGCTCAGCAGCATGCAGCTGTACAGCGGCGCATAGGCCGTCTGCGAAGCCGCGGCGATCAGGAACCCGCCGCTGATGAGGTGGCAGATTCCCAACAGCTTTTGCGCCGGGACCCAGCGGTCGGCAATAATTCCCATCACGGCGGGCATGAACAGCGAGGCGACGCCCATCGTGGCGAAGAAACTGCCTATCTGCAATCCGGAAAACCCGAGGCCCCCGATATAAGCCCCCAGCGAGATGAGCCATGAACCCCAAATCGCATACTGAAGAAAGTTCATGACGATAAGCCGGAATTTAATTCCCATAATTTTCTGATTTAGTGTAAATTTTAAGTTTCAAACGGTTTTCCCTTTCCGGGATTAAAGCAAATGTACGAAATTTTTTTTGGAATTTTCTTTGCAATTGAAAAATAAAGCCCTACTTTTGCATCACCAAAATCTACTGAGCTATGGTGTAACGGTAACACAACAGATTCTGGTCCTGTTATTCCAGGTTCGAATCCTGGTAGCTCAACTCAAAAAGGATGCCTCCTTACGGAGGCATCCTTTTTTGTTTTCAGGCACGTTCGGCACGATTCTGGCGGGAAGACGTAAACGCATCGTTTTCTGCTTTTTCCCTCGAAACGGCCGTTTCGATAAACGAGCCGGAGATCACGGTCTGGTTTCGATATTCGAAACATGAAATGTTATATACACGCAATGCGTAACAAATACTCCGTACGGTCACAGCATACACGAAATCAGAAGATTTAAAAATGCCGTTTTTTCAATTATCGCCTTGATTTTAGCTCCCGGAGGCTGTATGTTTGTATCAAGTTTCGAAAGGAGCTATGAAGAATTCATTTGCATGGAGTGACGCCCACAGAAGTTGAAAGGATTGCCGAATATTGACGCAACCATTGTTCATCAATCCGGAAAGCTTCAGCGGGGAGAGTTGGGAAACTCTCCCCGTTCTTTTTTTGCCGCCGCACGCTACTCCAACCGGCCGAGAATCTCCCGCTGGCGTTTGAAGTGGTGGATGCGGGACAACTCCCCGGTCCCGGAGATCAGCGAGGCGAAGCGCCGCTGGTTGCGGACCCATTTCTTCACATACTCGTACATCATCGGATCGAACGTGTGCATGGAATTGAGCGAAAAGAGCGCGATTCCCGCCACCTTGTAGCGCTCCGACGAGATATAGGCATACGACGCCTCCAGATCCACCTCCGAGAGGTAGAAATTGACCCTGTTGCCGTTTTCGTATTCGCCCTCGCCGGCCATCTTTTCAGAATCTTTGACCAGTTCGAACAACTCCTCCTTCAGCAGGGCCACGCTCTGGTCCGAAATCAGGTGCATCGCCCGGAACGCCCGGATGGCATTGACCCAGTGCATGAACGCACTACCGTCGAAAATGACGTGAGACTGGGGCACCAGTTGGACGCTCTGCACATATTCCAGGGCATTGCGGCGCAGCGAAGCGGAGAGTTGCAGTTCCTCGAACGTCGGCACCGACACATCGCCCATCTCGTGCTGGTAAAGCGATTTGAAGAGTTTGAAGCGCGTCAGATTCTCATATTTGAGGTAATATTCGGCCGGAATGGAGTTGACCGCCGACGCGAAAACCGCCGTGGGGTCTGACGCTATTTCGCGGAAAAAGCGGATGTTCTGCTCGAGAATCCCGTTGTAGAGGTCGAGCGAAGCGTCGAATTCGGTGAACGCCAGGCTGAAAAGGGCATTTCCCCCGACGGAGGAGCCCGTGACGCCGTCCAGCGAGAAACGCAGGTGCGCGCTCAGCGCACTGGCCTCGCCGAAAGTGAACCGCACTTCGCCGCGCATGCGGCGATATGCGGCCTCGCGACCGATATTGAGTACATCCATCAGCACCGACGCCGGCGTCGAATCCGGCGGCGTATGGGCATGAATCGCCCGAATCAACGCTGTATTCGATAATTCTGTCATAGTCTTGTCGTAAAATAATTCTCTGTCCCAGGGACAAATATACAAAAAAAACGCAGAAAAATAACAATTTCGGACACTTTGATACAAAAAGGAAGGAGAACCCCGTCGGGTTCTCCTTCCTTTATGAACGAAGCCGGAGGGTTATTTTCCGAGCCCCATTTTCTCGATCAGCGCCTTGGTTTCGGGCTTATGGCCGCGGAACTGCTCGTAGAGTTTCATCGGATGCTCCGTACCTCCTTTCGAGAGGATGTTGTCGCGGAACGACGAAGCCACCTCGCGGCTGAAAATACCCTTCTCTTTGAACAGCGAGAAGGCGTCGGCCTCGAGCACCTCGGCCCACTTGTAGCCGTAATAGCCCGCAGCGTATCCACCCGAGAAGATGTGTCCGAACGAGGGCGCCATCGCGGTCCCCGCAATGACGGGCATCACCTGCGTCGGGGCCATCGAAGCCACCTCGAACTGCTCCACGTCGCCGTCGAACGGCTCGGTGAGCGTATGCCAGGCCATGTCGGTCATGCCGAACGAGAGCTGACGCACGTTGGCGTAGGCCGCCAGATAATTCTGTGCAGCGACGATGCGGTCCACGATCTCGGCCGGAATCGGCTCGCCGGTCTCGTAATGCACGGCCCACAGGTCGAGGAACTCCTTCTCGGTGGCCCAGTTCTCCATGATCTGCGAAGGCAGCTCCACGAAATCGCGGTAGACGCTCGTACCGGTCAGCGACTCGTATTTGCCCTCGCCCAGCATGCCGTGGAGGGCATGTCCGAACTCGTGGAGGAAGGTCTCCATCTCGTCGAAAGTCAGCAGCGAAGGCGTCGTCTCGGTGGGCTTGGTGAAGTTCATCACCAGCGACACCAGCGGACGGGTCTCCACGCCGTCCTCGATTTTCGTGCCGCGGAACTCGGTCATCCACGCCCCCGAACGCTTCGAGGCACGGGGGAAGAAATCGAGGTAAAGCACCGCCATGAAACGGCCGTCGGCATCCGTCACGTCGTAGGCCGTCACGTCGGGATGGTAGACCGCGATCTTCCCGTTGGGCGTGAAGTTCAGTCCGTAGAGTTTGTTGGCCAGCATGAAGACGCCTTTCTTCACGTTTTCGAGCTTCAGGTAGGGTTTCACCAACTCGTCGTTCAGGGCGTATTTCTCATCCTTGTATTTCTCGGTGTAATAGGCCCAGTCCCAGGGCATCAGCTCGCCCTTGAAGCCGAGCGACGCGGCATAGTCGGCGACCATGCGGTAGTCGGCGTCGGCATAGCTCTTGGTCTCGGCGAGCAGTTCGGCGAGGAAGTCGTTGACGGTCTTCGTGTTCTCGGCCATGCGGTTTTCGAGCACGTAATCGGCATAGCACTTGTAACCCAGCAGGTTGGCCATCTTCAAACGCGTATTGACGATCTTCTTCACGATCTCCGTATTGTCGAATTCGCCGCCCAGCGCCTTGGAGCCGCTGGCCCGCCAGAGTTTCTCTTTCAGGGCGCGGTTTGACGAATAGGTCATGAACGGAAGGTAGCTGGGATACTGAAGCGTCACCGTCCAGCCCTTCTCGCCGCGGGCCTTGGCCTCGGCGGCCATACCCTCCTTCACGAACGCCGGCAGCTCGGCCACCACTTTCGGATCGGTGATGTTGAGCGTAAAGGCGTTGGTCGCCGCGAGGGCGTTCTGCCCGAACTGAAGCGTCAGCGCCGACAATTCGGAGGAGTACCGGCGGTAGAGCTCCTTGTCGGCGTCGGACAAAGCCGCACCGCTGCGGGCGAATCCTTTGTAGGTGTCCTCCAACAGTTTCTTATCCTCTTTTTTGAGGCGTCCCGGATGTTCGTAAACGTATTTCACACGGGCGAACAGCTCGGGGTCGAGCGAAATGTCGTTCGACAGCTCCGTCAACTTGGGCTGCACGCGCTGTGCGATCTCCTGCATCTCGTCCGACGAATCGGCTTCGAGCAGGTTGAAGAAGAGCCCCGAGATGCGGTTCAGCAGCTCGCCCTGACGCTCCAGCGCCACGATCGTATTGCCGAAGGTCGGTTTCTTGGGGTTTTTGACGATCGCCTCCACCTCGGCGCGCGAGCAGGCGATTGCGGCGTCGAACGCCGGCTCGTAGTCCGCGAGCTTTATCTCGGAGAACGGCGGGGTCTCGTGGGGCGTGTCCCACGCCGCGAGAAGGGGGTTCGACATATCGAGTTCGGGCAACTGTGCTTTGGGAATCGAATTGTCGGCACAGCCTGCCGCCATAGCGGAAACAGCCATAATAAACAGTACTTTTTTCATTTTTTATTTCGGTTTGCGGTTTCTTTCTGAATGGGTTTCGTCCGGTCAGTTTTCGGGAACAGCCTTTACGCGGAAGCCTTCGGCAGGCTCAGGCGAGCCGGCCAGCGAATCGACCGGTTCGGGTTCGTTCCACAACCCCCGGCTGCGGAGCATCGCCCGCTTGTCGGGGTCCTTGCCGCGGAAGTCGCGGTACATGGCCATACCGTCCTCCGAACCGCCGCGGGCGAGGATCTTGCGGCGGAAATCATCGGCGATCCGCTTGTTGAAAAGGTCGCCGCTCTCGCGGAAGGCTTCGAAGACATCCTTGTCCAGCACCTCGGCCCACGTGTAGAAATAGTAACCCGCGGAATAGCCGCCGTCGAAGATGTGCGAGAAATAGGGATAGCGGTAACGGGGCTCGATCTGCGGAATCAGCCCGCGTTTTTCGGTCAGGGCCTTGCGTTCGAACTCCATCGGGTCGAACGGCTCGTATTCGGAGATCGAGTGGATGTCCATGTCCGAGAGCGCCGCTGCGATCAGCTCGGTGGTCATGAATCCCTGGTTGAACAGCTCGCTACGGCGCAGTTTCTCGACCAGGTACGCCGGAATCACCTCGTTCGAACGGTAGTGCACGGCGTATTGTTTCAGCACCTCGGGATCGAAAGCCCAGTTCTCCATCAGCTGCGAGGGCAGCTCCACGAAATCGCCCTCTACCTCCGTCAATCCGCGGTATTTCACGTCGTGAAACAGGAAATGGAGCGCATGTCCGAACTCGTGGAACAGCGTTTCGGTCTCGTCGAGCGTCAGCAGTGCGGGGGCGCTCGACGTGGGACGGGTGAAGTTGCAGACGATCGACACCACGGGCGCCACGCGCCTGCCGTCCTTGTAGGTCTGCTCCACATAGTTGCCGCACCACGCGCCCTGGCTCTTGCCGTCGCGCGGGAAGTAGTCGAAGTAGAGCACGCCCAGATGCGACTCGTCGGCGTCGAGCACCTCGTAGGCAATGGCATCGGGATGGTACAGCGGCACGACAATGGGGCGGAACGTGATGCCGTACAGACGGTTCGCCAGGAAGAAGATGCCGCTCTGCACGTTCTCCAGCGAGAAATAGGGACGCAACTGCTCCTCTTCGAGCTGGTATTTCTGCTTGCGGACCTTCTCGGCATAGTACCACCAGTCCCACGAAGCGAACTCCCCGTCGGGGTGGTCCTTTTTGAAAAGCTCCTCCATCTCGGCCAGCTCGCCCTTGGCGCTCTCCAGCGCAGGCGTCCATATCTCGTTCAGCAGTTTGTAGACGGCGTCGGTCGTCCCGGCCATCTCGTCGTCCACCACGTAGTCGGCATACGACGGATAGCCCAGCAAATGAGCCTTTTCCGTGCGCAGGCGGATGAAGTCGTTTATCAACTGCTTGTTGTCATACTCGTCGCCGTTGTTGCAGCGGTTGAGATACGCCTTGTAAATCACCTCGCGCAGTTCGCGTTTCTGGGAGTAGGTCAGAAACGGGATCAGGCTGGGTTTGTGCAGCGTAAAGGCATACTTGCCTTTCTTGCCCATCGCCTCGGCCTTCTCGCGGGCCTGGTCGCGGACATTGGCCGGAATGCCGTCCAGGTCGGACGACTCGAGCATCAGCGTATAGTTGTTGTTCTCGGCGAGGATATTCTGCCCGAATTTCACCGACGCCAGCGACAACTCCCCGTTGATGGCCTTCAGACGGGCTTTCTGTTCGGCGTCGAGCAGCGCCCCGGCACGCACGAACCCGCGGTAGGTCTTCTCCAGCAGACGGCTCTGGTCTGCGTCGAGTTCCAGCGCGGCGCGCCGGTCATAGACGGCCTTCACCCGCTCGAAGAGCTTTTCGTTCAGGAGTATCTTGTCGGCATGCGCCGCCAGCATGGGCATCACCTGCTCCTGCAAGGCCTGCATCTCGGCGGTATTCTCCGCAGCGCAGAGCATCCCGAAGATCAGTTCCGTCTGCGCGAGCATCTGTCCCGAATCGTCATAGGCCAGGATGACGTTCTCGAACGTCGGCGCGTCGTTGTCCGACGTGATGGCGTCGATCTCGGCATCGTGCAGCGACATGCCGCGTTCCAGGGCGGGCAGGAAATGCGCGGGAGTTATCCTGTCGAAAGGCGGAACCCCGTAGGGGGTGTTCCACTCGGCGAAAAAGGGATTTTCGCCCACGTTTTTATCAGACTTGCAGGAGGCGAGTGCCATGACCAGAAAAAGTGTTAAGAAAGCGGTAATACGTTTCATGCTGTCGTGTTATTTTAGTAACTTTGCCGCATATTATTTACAAAGTTACAATAAAATTCCATAAATAACGCCTCCGATCATGCAACTATTTTACGCACCGGACATCATGCCGCCCCTGCACACTTTGGGCGAGGAGGAGTCGAAACACTGTGTCCGCGTCCTGCGTCTGCGGAGCGGCGGGCGCATCCATATAACTGACGGACGGGGCAATTTATTTTGCTGCGAGATCACCGACGACAACCCCAAACGCTGTACGGTGCGGGTTGTCAGCACCGAAAAGGGGTTCGAAAAAATGCCCTATGCGCTGACCGTCGCCGTCGCGCCGACGAAAAACCCCGACCGCTTCGAATGGCTGCTCGAAAAGGCCACCGAGGTCGGCGTCACGGAGTTCCTGCCCCTCGACACGGCCCACAGCGAACGGCACGTCTTCAAACCCCTGCGGGGTGAGAAGGTCATCACCGCGGCGATGAAACAATCGCTGAAGGCCTACCGCCCGGCGCTGCTGCCCCTCACGCCCTTCCGCGAGGCGGTGCTGCGGCCCTTCGAGGGACGGCGTTTCATCGCCCACTGCGCCCCGGCCCGGTCGCCCGAAGGCAAGGCCTACCTGCCCGACACGCTCCGCGCAGGCGAGGCGGCCGCGGTCTTCATCGGCCCCGAAGGGGATTTTTCGCCCGAGGAGATCGACTTCGCCCTCGCCAACGGGTTCGAAGAGATCACACTCGGCACCCAGCGTCTCCGCACCGAAACAGCGGCCCTCGTGGCAACGGTCATGGCCTCGGTCGTAAACCCGCCTAAAAGGCGGGACTTATGAGCGGCGGAAGCGAGAAACGGGCTCTGACGTGCAAAATCCTGCCGCAGCCACTAAAACCGGCTTCTTAAGCCGGTGGTTTTGGTACTTTTGCCACCAAAAAGACTGCGAATGTTAAAAAAAATATAAAACCTGAATAACTTGCAACGCCTCCATACCATCTTCCTGTCATTCTTCAAAATCGGGCTCTTCACCTTCGGCGGCGGCTACGCCATGCTTCCGCTGATCGAGCGGGAGCTCATCGCCAAACGCAAGTGGATCGAGCAGAAGGAGTTCCTCGACCTGCTGACCCTCGCGCAGTCGGTCCCGGGGCCGATCGCCGTCAACACCTCGGTGTTCGTGGGCTACAAGGTCCGCGGCTTCGGCGGCGCCGTGGCGGCCCTGCTGGGCGCCGTGCTGCCGTCGTTCGTCATCATCCTGGCCATCGCGCTCTTTTTCGCCGACATCCGCCAGAACCCGGTCGTCGACGCCGCCTTCAAAGGCATGCGCCCGGCTGTCGTGGCCCTCATCATCGGTCCGGTCATCTCGCTGGCCCGGGGCATGCACTGGACGATGTTCGGGGTCATCGCCGTGGCGGCCCTCGCAGTCTGGGGAGTGGGACTGTCGCCGATCTGGGTGCTCGTCATCGCCGCCCTGCTGGGCATCGCATGGGAACTCGCAATCGTTAAAAGGAAAGGAAAGCAATGATACTCTGGCAACTCTTCATATCATACCTTAAGATAGGCTTCTTCGGATTCGGCGGGGGCTACGCCATGCTGTCGCTGATCCAGAACGAGGTGGTCGTGCAGCACCAGTGGATGACCAACGCCCAGTTCGCCGACATCGTCGCCGTGTCGCAGATCACCCCCGGCCCCATCGCCATCAATTCGGCGACCTACGTGGGTTACAGCGTCGGAATCCAGACCGGACACCTCTGGTGCGGCATCCTCGGTTCGGTGATCGCCACCTTCGCCGTCTGCCTGCCGTCGCTCACGCTGATGATCCTCGTGGCGCGCTTCTTCATGCGCCTCAAACACAACAGGCTGGTCGAGGGAGCCATGCGGGGCATGCGCCCGGCGGTGATCGGCATGATCGCCGCGGCGGCCCTGCTGCTGATCTTCCCCCACAGCGACGCCCCCGGCGACCAGAATTTCATCGACGCCTGGAGCTGGGTGCTGTTCGGCGGAGTCTTCGCAGGGTCGTGGCGCAAGGTCAACCCCATCCTGCTGATCGTCCTTTCGGCCGCAGCGGGAATTCTGATCTACTACGTCTTCGGCCTCTAAAGGGCCGCTATCAGCGCGCCGCCCGTCAACAGCAGGAGCAGGAACGCCGCGAGGAACAGCATGCCCAGCACGGCGACGAAGGTCCCGATGCACCCCCACCGCTGGTCGCCGCCCGGCAGCGGATCGGTCAGCAGGGCGACGACGAGCCCCACCAGCGGCGTGAAAATCACGCTCAGAAGAAACGCCCAGCCGAAGCCGATGCGCCGGCGGCTGCCGATGATCCCCACCAGCACGGAGAGGAAACAGCCGCTCAGAAGTCCGAATACCAGAGTCAGAATACTCATATCTTGCGTTTTAATCCAATGTCAAAAGGCGCCTATCGCGTAAAGCGGTAATAGGTCCCGAGCGGCAGCTCTTTGCCGGCCCGGTCGGAGAAACAGAGTTCGCCCCACTGCTCCGTGCGCGGAGCCCCGAACGCCTGCCTGACGGCGGTGCGGGCCAGCGTCGAAGAGAGTCCCATCGAATAGAGATTCAGCACGAGGAAGGCGTTTTCCGGCTCCAGCAGTTGCGCACAGCACGCCAGCATCTCGCAGATGTTGTCCTCCAACACCCACTTTTCGCCGTTGGCCCCGCGCCCGTAAGCCGGAGGGTCGAGGATAATGCCCCGGTAACGGCTGCCGCGGCGCACCTCGCGCTGCACGAATTTCAGCGCATCCTCGACAATCCACCGCACGCCCTCCAGGCCGCTCTGCTCCATATTCCCGCGCGCCCACGTCACCACCTGCTTCACCGAATCGACATGCGTCACCTCGGCCCCGGCGGCGCGGGCCGCCAGCGTCGCGCCGCCCGTATAGGCGAAGAGGTTCAGCACCTTCGCACCGCCCGAATCCCCGGCCAGCGCCCGGCACTCGTCGTAAATGAAGTTCCAGTTGGCGGCCTGCTCGGGGAAGATGCCCACGTGTTTGAACGACGTGAGCCCCAGCCGCATGCGCAGCCGCATCTCCCGGTAAGCATACTCCACTGTCCAGCGGTCGGGGGTCTTGGGCGCGCGACGCCATTCGCCGCGCTCGTCGCTGCGGGCGTCGCGCAGGAACGCGGCGTCGGCCGTGCGGCGCCACTCCTCTTCGGAAAGCGTCCGCCGCCAGATGGCCTGCGGCTCGGGACGGCGCGTCACATAACGCCCGAAACGCTCCAGTTTCTCGAAATCGCCCGTGTCGATCAGTTCGTAATCCCCGAAATCGGGTGTCAGCTGCTCCTGCATTATTTCAGATTTTTCGTGCAATCAATTAATGACATTTCGCATGCCGCGCAGTCGAATTCCAGCCGGTAACGATGCGCGCCGTGTTCCAGATAGAGGTCGCCGCGTAGCCGCGGACGCTCACGGAGACATTCGCCGATCTCGCGGCGGATGCAGTAGGCCGAGCGCATCACCCGACGCCCGGCGGTCGTCGGCGCGAGGTCCAGCCCCCGCTCGATGCGCACTACCCCGTGGTCGCGGTAGAACGCCTCGGCCAGCCGGTTGGTGACGTTCTCCTCGGCTGTCAACTCTTCCGAGGGATACCGCGCCGCCGGATTTTCGGGCAGGATGCGGTGCTCCAACGTCCTGTTCCGGCGCGCCCCGTCCAATGCGGAAAACGCCTCGCGGCGCACCTCGGCGGCCAGCGACGCCGGCACGAACCACTCCGCGCCCCGCACCTCGACGTCCCGCACCGTGAAGATCGTATCGCCCGACTTCATCGCCTGCACCCGCAGCGCCGAGGCGTTGGCGCCGGGATTCTTCGCCGCATCGAGCGGCACGGTGCGCCCGGCCGAAGCCGTGACGCCCTCGCAGTCGGTATAGGTTATCGCAAAACCCTCCGCCGAGGCTTCTGCAACGGCCGTGACGGGAATCACCCGCCGCGTACGGCTGCGCTCCAGCCGGAGGTTGAACAGCCGGTCGGAATTGCGGTAAACCTCCGCCCCGACGACGATCCCCTCCATGCGGTTGGGAGTGATGCGGCGCCCCTCGGCGGCATTGACATTGGTTCCGGCCACCCCGCGGGACGAGATGAAGCAGATGCCGTCGCCCGGAGCCAGTTCAGCCTCTCCGGAGAGTACGAACCCGCTCCCGAAAACCTTCGCCACGCGCCCCACATACTCGCCGACGGCTTTCGGGGTGTCGAACGACGCCACCCCGGAACGCTTTCCGGCAAAAAAGTATTCGGAATCCCCGCGCGTAAAACTCTTCGACGGATCGGGCGTAAAGTCCGGAACGCTCTCGCCGACGGACGACCGCACGAGCCCCGGCCTGACGGCCAGCGCCTCGTCCACTGCCCGGCGGTAATAAGCCACGACGTTTTTGATGTAATTGGTGTCTTTCAGACGCCCTTCGATTTTGAAAGAGGTGACGCCCGCATCCAGCAAATCACCGATGCGGTGCGACAGGTTCATGTCGCGCACCGACAGCAGGTGCTTGCCGGCGATGTACGTGCGTCCTTTTCCGTCGGTGAGGTCCCACGCCAGCCGGCAGGGCTGGCTGCAGGCGCCCCGGTTGCCGCTGCGCCCGGACATCGACCGCGAAAGGAAACAACGGCCGCTGAAGCCCACGCAGATCGCCCCGTGGACGAAACATTCGACTTCGGCCGTCGTGGCCGAACAGATCGCCCGGATTTCGTCCCGCGACAGGTTCCGTTCCAGGATCACCCGGGCGAACCCCGCCTCGCCCAGAAACCGCGCCCCCTCGGGCGTCGAGTTGCAGACCTGCGTCGAGGCGTGCAGTTCGACGGGCAGCGACATCCGCCGCAGGGCCATGTCCTGCACGATCAGCGCGTCGACGCCCGCGGCGATCAACTCGCGGGCCTGCCGTTCGGCCTCCTCCAGTTCGTCGTCCCATACCAGCGTATTGAGCGTGGCATGGACCCTTACACCGTAGCGGTGGGCGTATTCAGCGACGCGGGCGATCTCCTCCGCCGGGTTGCCCGCGGCCTGCCGGGCCCCGAACTTCGCTCCGCCGATATAGACGGCGTCGGCGCCGTAGTCCACGGCGGCCACGGCGGAGGCATAATCTTTGGCGGGGGCCAATAATTCGACGGTTTTCACGAATACGGAATTTTGCACAAAAATAAGACAATTTTAGGAATTGTTTTGTAATTTTGCCACCTGTAACGCGAAAACACAAAAATCACCCGATAGTATGCTCACGATAAAGCAAATCCGCGATGACAAAGAGGCTGCCGTCCGCCGTCTGGCCAAGAAGGGCGTGGACGCCGCGCCCGTCATCGAGAAGATCATTGATTTCGACGACCGCCGCAAAGCCGTCCAGCTCGATCTGGACAACACGCTGGCCGCCCAGAACAAGGCCGCCAAGGAGATCGGCGCGCTGATGGGCCAGGGCCGCCGCGAAGAGGCCGAGGAGCGCAAACGCTTCGTGGCCGACCTCAAAGAGAAATCCTCGCGCCTCGAGGCCGAGCTGAACGACGTCCGGCAGGAGTTGCAGGCCGCCATCGTCTCGCTGCCGAACTTCCCCGCCGAGATCGTCCCCGAAGGCAAAACCGCCGAGGACAACCTCGTGGTGAAACTCGAGGAGAACTACACGACGCTTCCCGAAAACCCGCTGCCCCACTGGGAGCTGGCCCGCAAATACGACATCATCGACTTCGACCTGGGCGTGAAGCTCACCGGCGCCGGATTCCCCGTCTACAAAGGACAGGGCGCACGGCTCCAGCGCGCGCTTATCAACTATTTCCTCGACTGCAACACCCGGGCCGGCTACCTCGAAGTCGAGCCGCCCGTGATGGTCAACGAGGCTTCGGGCTTCGGTACGGGACAGCTTCCCGACAAGGAGGGCCAGATGTACCACGCCACGGCGGACAATTTCTACCTGGTGCCCACGGCCGAGGTTCCCGTGACGAACATCTACCGCGACGTGATTCTCGAAAAGGAGGATTTCCCGGTGAAGATGACCGCCTACACCCCCTGCTTCCGCCGCGAGGCCGGCTCCTACGGCAAGGACGTGCGCGGCCTGAACCGCCTGCACCAGTTCGACAAAGTGGAGATCGTGCAGCTGTCGCTGCCGGAAAAGTCCTACGAGGCGCTCGACGGCATGGTGGCCCATGTCGAAGGGATCGTCAAATCGCTCGGCCTCCCCTACCGCATCCTGCGGCTGTGCGGCGGCGACATGTCGTTCACTTCGGCGCTGACCTACGATTTCGAGGTCTACTCCGAAGCCCAGAAACGCTGGCTGGAGGTGTCGTCGGTGTCGAACTTCGAGTCGTTCCAGGCCAACCGCCTCAAACTCCGCTACCGCGACGAGGAGAAGAAAATCCAGCTGGCACACACTTTGAACGGCTCCTCACTGGCCCTGCCGCGCATCGTGGCGGCGCTGCTGGAGAATTTCCAGACCCCCGAAGGCATCCGCATCCCCGAAGTGCTGGTTCCCTACACGGGTTTTGATTTTATCAAATAAGTTTTTATATTTGCACTCACACATACTAACAAATAAATTTTTCAAAACAATGGCTTACAAAATTACCGACTCCTGCGTTGCATGCGGCACCTGCATCGGCGAGTGCCCCACGGAGGCTATTTCGGCCGGCGACATCTATGTCATCGACGCCGACAAGTGCATCGACTGCGGCACCTGCGCAGGCGTTTGCCCGAGCGAAGCGATCGTTTCGGAGTAACGAACGGAATATCCGCAAAAAGCACACCCCGCAGTCTCGGCCGCAGGGTGTGCTTTCGGTTTAAACGACAGCTATGGACGATCTTGAAAAAATGAAGGCGGGGCTCTGGCTTTACGCCATAACGCCGCAGATCGGCGAAGCCCTGCGGCGGACCGAAGAACTGGTCTTCGAACTCAACCGGCTGCCGCCCAGCCGCCGCGAGGAACGCGAGGCGATCATCCGCCGGCTGTTCGGGCGCATCGGCCGGGAATTCACCATCCACAGCCCGTTCCACTGCGATTTCGGGGAACAAATCTCGGTCGGCGACCATTTCGTCGGCAATTTCAACCTGACGATCCTCGACGAAGCTCCGGTGACGATCGGCGACCACGTGTTCATCGGTCCCAACGTGGGGCTCTACACCGTCAGCCATGCCCTCCTGCCCGACCAGCGCAACGCAGGCATCATGCGTTCGCGGCCCATTACCATCGGCAACAACGTCTGGATCGGGGGCAATACGGTGGTGATGCAGGGCGTGACGATCGGCGACAACGCGATGATCGGCGCCGGGAGCGTCGTCACGCGCGACATCCCCGCGGGGGTGATCGCCGTGGGATCGCCCTGCCGGGTCTTGCGGGAGATCACCGAGGCGGACCGCATCGCGGAGGTATATTAAAGAAAAAAGGAAAAGCGCCCCGTTTCCGGGGCGCTTTTACGTCATTGCGAGGAGGACTTTAGTCCGACGCGGCAATCCGATTAAAAACCATAACCTCACGATGCATCCATCGGATTCCCACGCTCACTCCCGTTCGCTCGGAATGACACGGAACGCTCTTTCCCGTCATTGCGGGGAGCCGCAGGCGACGCGGCAATCCGATTGGAAGTTATAATCTCACAACGCACCCAACAGATTCCCACGCTCACTAATGTTCGCTCGGAATGACATCCCCGGCTGAAACGTTACGGCACAGCGGAAATCAGACGATTCCGTCTGACAAATCTTTCCACAACGGATTTCAAGAGTCAACCAACTCCATCTTCCGTTTCCGGCTCCAACTTTTGATTTGTTTCTCCCGGGCGATTGCATCCCGAACGTCCCGATACTCCTCGACGTAAATCAACTTATGGACGTTGTAGCGGCGCGTGAATGCAGACTGACCGGCGGCATGCTCTTTCATCCGCCGGGATAACGAGGTCGTAACGCCGACATACAGCACCGTATGCAGTTTATTGGTCAATATATATACATAGCTGCTCTCCATGACCGATTCTACGGTTTCTTCGGATTGCCGCGTCGCCTGCGGCTCCCCGCAATGACGGGAAACTCCATCGTTCTATTCGTAAAGCAAGTACTGCACCCGCTTTTCGCGGTAGCGTTCCACATCGTCGGCCCAGCGGGCGCGTATCTCCTCCTCCGGGGCTCCGGCGAGGATCATCTCACGCACCCACTCCACGCCGACCAGCTTTTCGAACATCGGCGTAAAGAACTTGTCCCCCATCCCCAGGTCCGCACAGGCGTCCATCACGTACTTCAGCGAAAACCCTACGTCACGGGCCTCGGCGAGCGGCATGCCGCTCAGATCGACGCCCCGGCATAGCCGCCCCTCGAGCGGCGGATGCTTGGCCCCGGCCGTCGGACGGGGTGTAAACGTAAAGGCGCGCCCGGTCATGTCCGGATGTCCGTACATCTCGAACGGCTTGTCGGTTCCGCGGCCGAGGCTGACGACAGTGCCCTCGAAGGGGCACAGCGCGACATAAAGATACACGGCACGCGCGGTCGGCAGATTGGGCGACGGAGCCACGGGCAGGAGGTATTCGGTTGCATGGGTGTAGTTGCGGCACTTCACGACGGTCAGGGCGCATTTCTTCGCCCAACCCTCCCCGGCGGCCATGCGGGCGATCTCACCCATTGTCAGACCGTGGAGCACGGGAACGGGAATCGCCCCGACGCCCGACCGGTATTTCATGTCCAGCACGGGACCGTCGATGATGTGCCCGTTGGGGTTGGGACGGTCGAGAACCACGACCCGGCGGCCGAAATCGGCGCAGGCGTCCATCATCCGCAGCATCGAGATATAATAGGTATAGAAGCGCAGCCCCACGTCCTGCATATCCACGACCAGCACGTCGAACGAACGCATCGCCTCGTCGGAGGGCCGTTTCGTGTTGCCGTCGTAGAGCGAGCGGATGGGAATGCCAGTCCGCGTGTCGACCGAACTTTTGACATGCTCCCCGGCGTCCGCCGTACCGCGAAACCCGTGCTCGGGCGAAAAGATGGCGGCCACGTCGAACCCTTCGCCGTGCAGCAGATCGACCAGATGCACCCGCCCGGCAGCATCGGCCCCCGCGGCTCCGGGCATCTCCGCCACGGAGGTCTGGTTGGCCAGCACGGCCACGCGCTGTCCCCGGAGCAGCGGGAAATAGGCCGCCGTGTCGGTCATGCCGACCAGCACCCGGGCTGAAAGGGCCGACGGCAAAAGCACCGCCAACAACGATATGACGCTAAGCCTGCGCACCGAACTCCATTAAATATCCTTTGATGAACTGGTCCAGGTCGCCGTCCATCACCGCCTCGACGGCCGAGGTCTGGACGCCCGTGCGGTGGTCCTTCACACGGCGGTCGTCGAAGACGTAGGAGCGGATCTGCGAACCCCACTCGATCTTTTTCTTCGAAGCCTCCAACGCCTGCTGCGTCGCCATGCGCTTGTCCAGCTCGCGCTGGTAGAGTTTCGATTTGAGGATGCGCATGGCGTTCTCGCGGTTCATCAGCTGAGAACGGGTCTCCATGTTCTCGATCAGGAACTCCACGGGTTCGCCCGTATCGGCGTCCTTGCCGTGGTAGCGCAGGCGCACCGCCGTCTCGACCTTGTTGACATTCTGGCCTCCGGCGCCCGACGCCCGGTAGGTGTCCCACTCGATATCCGACGGATTGACCGTGATCTCGATCGTATCGTCCACGGCGGGCGACACGAAGACCGACGCAAAAGTCGTCTGCCGCTTGTTGTTGGCGTTGAACGGCGAAAGGCGCACCATGCGGTGCACGCCGTTCTCGCTTTTGAGATAACCGTAGGCGTACTCGCCCTCGAACTCCATCGTGCAGGATTTCACCCCCACTTCGTCGCCGGCCTGGTAGTCCAGCACTTTGACCTTGTAGCCGTGGGCCTCGCCCCAGCGGGTGTACATGCGCATCAGCATCGACGCCCAGTCGAGGGCTTCGGTGCCGCCCGCCCCGGCATTGATGTCGAGGATCGCCCCCAGCTTGTCCTCCTCGCGGCGCAGCATGTTGCGCATCTCGAGGTCCTCGATCTTCTCGAGCGTCGCGGTATAATGGGCGTCCATCTCGGCCTCGGTCACCACCCCCTCCTTCACGAAGTCGGGCATCAGCGCGAGGTCCTCGGCATCCTTGCGCACGGCATCGTAGTCGTCGACCCACGCTTTGATCGCCGCCACCTTGCGCAGCTGCTCGCGCGCCTTGTCGGGCTCGTCCCAGAAATTCGGCTCCTGGGTCTTCTCCTCCTCGTTGCGCAGGTCGATGCGCTTCTGTTCGATGTCGAGACAGCGTTCCAACGCCTCCCGGCGCTGTCCGATCTCTTTGATCTGTTCGGCAAGTACCATATCGCTTAAAATTTTTCGTGCAGTTTCCGTGCGGCGAATTCCAGGATGAAACCGGCCGTGCCCTCGTCGCCCAGCACCGAGGAATTCACGCAGAGGTGGTAAGTCGAAGCCACGCCCCACGTCCGCGAACTGTAATAGTTGTAGTACGAGGCGCGGCGGGCGTCCACGCGCTCCATCAGGTCTTGCGCCTCGGCAGGCGTGCAACCCTGCCGCGCACAGATGCGGCGGCAGCGATCCTCGTCGTCGGCCGTGATGAAGACGTTGACGCAACGCGGGTTCTCGCGCAGGATGTAATCGGCGCAGCGGCCCACGAAAACCGCCGGCTCCTCCGCGGCGACCTTGCGGATCACGTCGCTCTGGATTTTGAACAGCGCGTCGTTCGACAGGATGTTCGTCATGCCCGCGTCGTCGCCCGCAAACGGGGCGCGAAGGTAGCCGATCATTGTCGAAAGCATGCCGCGCGACTCCTTTTCGTCGGCCTTCTCGAATATCTCGGGACAGATGCCGCTCTCCCGGGCAGCCAGGTTTATCAGCTCCTTGTCGTAGAGGCGGATGTCCAGCCGGCGGGCGATGATCTCCCCGACGGTCCTGCCGCCGCTGCCCAGCTGGCGGCCGATGTTGATGACGAATTTTTCCATATTCCTATCCCTCTTTGGCGGCGTTTTCCGCACCGATGGCCCGGAATTTCCGCAGTTGGTAAGTCAGCATGAAGAACGCCACGAGCGACGCCAGGAAGTCCGACAGCGGCATCGCGCACCACACGCCCCAACTGCCGTTCCACTCGGTGTAGACATCGAAGATGCGGGGCAGGAAGATCAGCCCCGGCATCAGGAACAACAACTGACGCGACAGCGACAGGAAGATCGCCTTGCCGGCCATGCCGACGCTCATGAAGAAGTTCGTGGCCACCATCTGAAACCCGATGATCGGGAAGCAGAAGAAGACGATGCGCATGCCCTCGACCGAAAGGCGTATCAGCTCCTCGTCGGAAGTGAACATTCCCACGGCGAGCCGCGGCATGAACTCGCCGATGACGAATCCCGCCGTGGTGACGCACGTGGCGCCGATGATCGTCAGCTTCAGCACGCGCATCACGCGGTCGTACTGCTTCGCACCGAAGTTATAACCCGCAATGGGCTGCATGCCCTGGTTGACGCCCAGCACGATCATCACGAAGAAGAACGCCAGCCGGTTGACGATGCCGTAGGCGCCGATCGTCAGGTCGCCCCCGTACTCCTTCAGTCCCTTGTTGATGAGGATGACGATGAAACACGCCGCGAGATTCATCAGGAAGGGCGACATGCCGATAGCGAGCATGTCGCGTACGATCTTTTTCCGCAGGCGGTAGATGCCGCGGCGGAAGTGGAGCAATTCCGATTTGTCGGAAAGTATCCGGAACTGCCACACGAGCGAGATAACCTGCGCCAGCACCGTGGCGATGGCCGCACCGCGGATGCCCCAGCCGAATCCGAAGATGAAGACCGGGTCGAGAATCGCGTTGATGACCACCGTGATGATCGTGGCGTACATCGACTTGCGGGGGTGTCCCGAAGCCCTCAGCACGGCATTCAGACCCAGATACATGTGGGTAACGACATTGCCCAGCAGGATGATCCTCATATACTCGCGGGCATAGCCGATCGTGGCCTCGCTGGCCCCGAAAAAATAGAGGATCGGGTCGAGGAAGGCCAATGTCACAAGGCCGAACGACACACCGATTATAAGATTGAGCACCAGCACGTTGCCCAGCACCCGCTGGGCCGTTTCATAGTCCCGCTGGCCCAGGCGCATCGAGATCAGCGTCGCGGCGCCCACGCCCACCAGCGAACCGAACGCCGCGGCGAGGTTCATCAGCGGGAAGGTCAGCGCAAGGCCCGAAATGGCCAGCGGCCCTACTCCGTGGCCGATGAAGATGCTGTCGACCATGTTGTAGAGCGACGACGCCGTCATGGCGATGATCGCCGGCACGGCATATTGCACGAGCAGCTTCCGGATGCGCTCGGTCCCGAGCTCCAAAGCCGCCGATTTGAGTTCTGTTGTCATAAATTTATTCCATTTTCCCGCGTCTCAGACACGGAATTTCATGTACTTTTTTCCGAAAAAAGTACCAAAAACTCTCCGACGGATGCCTCTGCCTGCGACAAACCGTCTAACGCTGGCTCCGGGCGACTATTCGCGGGTTTGCAAGCAAACCGTCCCCTCCGCTCGCGCTTTTAGCCGGTCCGTCGCTTCACGGCTCCGGCATCGAGTCGGAATCTTTCAATGCGGCATACGGGAGCGGAAATAAGGTGCTGATATGCAAAGTACTGCCGCAGCCCCTAAATCCCGCCTCTTAGGTGGGCGGGTCGAAGCGCCATTCAGGTCCCGACACGGGGAATCCTGCCGTCGCCCCTGAAACCCACCTCTTAGGTGAGGGGGGGGGCTATTCCAGCTCCCAATCGCTACCGTCTTTGCCGTCTTTGACGCGGATGCCGGCGGCGGCCAGCCCGTCGCGGATGCGGTCCGAAGCGGCCCAGTCCTTCGCGGCGCGGGCTTTCAGGCGCTCCTCCAGCAGCATCTCGACCAGCGGCGTCACGTAATCCCTGCCCGAAGCGGCTCCGACGGCCTTTTCGTCACGCAGGCCCAGAATGTCGAAGGCATAGCGGCGGACGGTGGCCGTAAGGGTTTCGAGATCGGCGGCGGTGATCGTCTGCGAACCGTCGACCAACTGGTTGATGATGCGCACCCAGTCGAAGAGCGCCGAAATGACCATCGGCGAATTGAGGTCGTCGGCCATCGCCTCGGCACAGCGGGTCTCCAGCTCGGCGGGATTGACCGTCGAAGCGTCGGCGGGTTTGATTTTCCCCAAAGCCTCGATGCCCTTCATCAGGCGGTCCAGCCCCTTCTCGGCGGCCTGCAGGGCCTCGTTCGAGAAGTCGAGCGTCGAGCGGTACTGCGCCTGCAGCACGAAGAAGCGGATGGTCATGGGCGAATAAGCCTGCGCCAGCAGCTTGTGGCTGCCGGTGAAGAGCTCCTCGAGGGTGATGAAGTTGCCCAGCGACTTGCCCATCTTCTGCCCGTTGATCGTAATCATGTTGTTGTGCACCCAGTAGCGGGCCGAATCGTGGCCCAGCGCGGCGGTCGACTGCGCGATCTCGCACTCGTGGTGCGGGAACATCAGGTCCATGCCGCCGCCGTGGATGTCGAAACGCTCCCCGAGGTAGCGCGTGGACATCGCCGAGCACTCCATGTGCCAGCCCGGGAATCCCTCGCCCCAGGGCGACGGCCACCGCATGATATGCTCGGGCGCCGCCTTCTTCCACAGTGCGAAATCGTACGAATGGCGCTTGTCCGACTGTCCGTCCAGCTCGCGCGTGTTGGCGATGATGTCGTCGAGGTTGCGCCCCGACAACTTGCCGTAGTTGTATTTGGCGTTGTACTTTTCAACGTCGAAATAGACCGAGCCGTTCGACTCGTAGGCGTAGCCGTCGGCGAGGATTTTCTTCACGAACTCGATCTGCTCGATGATGTGGCCCGAGGCGTAGGGCTCGATCGAGGGGGTCTCGACATTGAGGGCCTCCATCGCCCGGTGGTAACGCTCCGTATAGTAGTGCGCCACCTCCATCGGTTCGAGCTGTTCGAGCCGAGCTTTCTTGGCGATCTTGTCCTCACCCTCGTCGGCGTCGTGCTCCAGATGGCCCACGTCCGTGACGTTGCGCACGTAGCGCACCTTGTAGCCGACGGCTTTGAGGTAACGGAACAGCAGGTCGAAGGTCACGGCGGGCCGGGCGTGGCCCAGGTGCGGGTCTCCGTAAACCGTGGGACCGCAGACATACATGCCCACGCGGCCCGGAACGAGGGGCTCGAACTCCTCCTTGCGGCGGGTGAGCGTATTGTAAAGTACGAGTTTGGAATCCATATTCGTGAATTAACGTTTTGAACGGGTAAAATTACAACTTTTTCCGCAAACATCCGCGCTCGGAGCTCAAAAATCGAGCAGGCGGAAGCGTTCGCGCACCTCGGGCATCGGCATCGGCTCCTCGTAGTGCCACCATTCACGGCGGTAGGGAACCAGCCCCGCCCCGCGCATGACCGACCGGAGCAGTTCGCGGTTGCGGGCCGCCGTGGCGGAGATCTTCCCCGCGGCGACCAGCGCGGCCTCGCCTCCGGTGTGGGCCTCCTCGCCGAAAAAATCGACCGCCGTGCCCATGTCGGCCTCGCGCCCCGCGGCGTCGAGCAGCGTCACGTCGACCGCCACGCCGTAATTGTGACGTCCGCCGCGCGCGCCGTCGGCCACATAAACCTGATTCGGAGTTCCCTCGACCAGGCTGTACATATACCGCTGGACGCTGATCGGACGCGCCGCGTCGCAGACCAGCATCCGCCACCCGGGACGCCGTTCACGCAGCAACCGCTGGGCGTGCGCCAGCTTCGCGGCGAAGTGCGGCAGCAGATAGGCCCGTTCGAGGTCGCCGTAAACGTCGCGGCCCATGAAATTGTCGTCCGTGGAGTACATCAGCCGTACGCGCAGCGTGGAATCCACTTCGAGCACGTCGACCAATCCCGCGTCGCGCATTTTCCGGTCGGTCGCACCCTGCGCCCGGACGCCCGCACAAAAAATCAGGACGGCACAGGCCGCCAACAGGAGTCTTCGTTTCATATTTGCGAATTATCGTCGCGTAAAGGTAAGAAATATACGCCCCTCCGGCGCAGGAACCGGGAAATTATCGTACCTTTACCGCCGATTATTATGAAATTTCAAGACTTAGGACTCTCCGAGCCGCTGTTACGCGCCATCGGGGAAAAGGGGTACACCGATCCGACCCCCATTCAGCAACAAGCCATCCCTCCCGTACTCGAAGGCCGCGACCTGCAGGGCTGCGCACAGACCGGGACGGGCAAGACCGCAGCCTTCACGCTGCCTATCCTCCAGCTTTTAGCCGCAGAACCCGCCGCCAGGGGACGCCGCGAAATACGCGCCCTGGTCATCACGCCGACACGCGAACTGGCCATCCAGATCGACGAATGCTGCCGCGACTATGCGCGCTACCTCTCCATCCGCCACTGCGTGATCTTCGGAGGCGTCAATCAGCGCCCGCAGGTCGATGCGCTGCAACGCGGCGTGGACCTGCTGGTCGCCACCCCGGGCCGGCTGCTGGACCTCATCGGGCAGGGTTACATCTCGCTGGACAAAATCCGCTTCTTCGTGCTCGACGAGGCCGACCGCATGCTGGACATGGGCTTCATCCACGACATCCGCCGCATCCTGCCGCTGCTGCCCGCACAGCGGCAGACGCTCTTCTTCTCGGCCACGATGCCCCCGGACATCGCCCAACTGGCCGCCAAAATCCTGCACGATCCCGTGCTGGTGACCGTCACCCCGCCCGCTTCGGTGGTCGAGACCATCTCGCAGCGGGTCCACTTCGCCGAGAAGGCCGAAAAGAGCCAACTGCTGATCGGCCTGCTGGAAGGCTCCGACGCTCAGCAGGTGCTCGTCTTCACACGCACCAAGCACGGCGCCGACAAGCTGGCCAAGATACTCAACCGCGCCGGCATCCAGTCGAGCGCCATTCACGGCAACAAGTCGCAGAACGCCCGCGTGAAGGCCATGAACGACTTCAAAGGCGGAGTCTGCCGGGTGCTGATCGCCACCGACATCGCAGCGCGGGGCATCGACATCGACCAGCTCCCGCTGGTCATCAACTACGACCTGCCGGAGGTTCCCGAGACCTACGTCCACCGCATCGGCCGCACGGGCCGCGCCGGATACGAGGGCACCGCATGGTCGTTCTGCTCGGAGGACGAGTTCGACTACCTGAAAGACATCCAGAAGCTCACCGGACTGACGATCCCCGTCGAGGGACCCGTTCCGGAATTCGCCGCGCGGCAGTCCGCCGCACCAGCCCGGAAGTCCGCCCGGAAATCCTCGCCGAAACCGGCCCGCAGCACGGAACAGCAGGCTGCCCCAAAGCCGGCCCGGAATGCCGAGCCCAAACCCGCCCGCAAGCAGGAACCGAAGCAAGCCCCCGCACAGGAAACGGCGGAGCCGGCAGCCCGTTCGTCACGCTCCCGGCGGCGCCGGGGCACGCGCCCCGCACCGGGAACACCCATCCAGCCTGCGGACAAAGGCACGGCCGACGCGGCCCGCAAGCAGGAGCGCAACGGCTCCGGCAACGCCCCGAGGAGCGACCGCAACGCCCCGAAAACCGCCGCAAACAAATCAGCCGCCGCGAACACGCCGGAGGGCGCTTCGAAGTCATCGTCGTCCCGCCGCCGCAAACGCCGCCCCGCAGGCGGTGCGAAACCGGCGCAGGCGCAGGCCGCAAAACCCGCCGCAGAAACCGCTCCGCGAAAGAGTTGGTGGAAAATGTGGTAAAATCGGGCTTCCCGAAAAATAAGGTTTGAAATAAAACGTTAAATCATTACTTTTGTACGATAAGTAGTTACGAAAAAAGTTTTCTCGGATATGCACTTTTTCAAACGCTGGAACAACATTACGGGCTGGACGGTGTTCGCCATTGCGGCGATCGTTTACCTGATGACCATGGAACCCGTGTCGAGCCTCTGGGACTGCTCGGAGTTCATCGCCACCTCCTACAAACTCGAAGTGGGACACCCTCCCGGAGCGCCCCTGTTCATGATGCTGGCGCGCCTGGCGACGCTCTTTTCGTTCGGCAACCCCGACTATGTGGGCATCGCCGTCAACGCCATGAACTCGCTGGCCAGCGCCTTCTGCATCCTGTTCCTGTTCTGGACCATCACCCACCTGGCGCGGCGTCTGCTGACCCGCGACGGCGGCGAACTCTCCGTAGTCAACACCGTCGCCGTGCTGGGAGCCGGAGCCGTCGGGGCCCTGGCCTACACCTTCACCGACACTTTCTGGTTCTCGGCCATCGAGGGCGAGGTCTACGCCCTCTCGTCGATGTTCACCGCACTGGTCGTCTGGCTGATGCTCAAATGGGAGGAGCAGGCCGACGAACCCCACTCCTCACGCTGGATCGTGCTGATCGCCTATCTGATGGGCCTCTCGATCGGCGTGCACATCCTCAACCTGCTGTGTATCCCCGCACTGGTCTTCATCTACTATTTCCGCAAGACCGAACGGGTGACCTGGAAAGGCATCGCGTGGTCGACCGTGATCTCCGGGGCGCTGATCGTCTTCGTCAACAACTTCATCATCCCCTACACCGTCTGGTTCGGCGCGCAGATCGACACGCTGTTCGTCAATACGTTCGGCCTGCCGGTCAATTCGGGCATCACGCTCTTCGCGCTGGCGCTGATCGTCGGCATGGGATGGGCCGCATGGACCGCCCACAAGCGGGGCCGCGTCTTGCTGAACATCATCCTGCTCTCGACGACGATGATCCTCATCGGCTACTCCTCCTACGCCTCGGTGACCATCCGCGCCGCAGCCAACCCGCCGATGAACTCCAACAACCCCAACAATCCCCACGCCCTGCTGTCGCTCCTGAACCGCGACCAGTACGGCGACCGTCCGCTGCTCTACGGAGCCCAGTATTCGGCTCCCCCCGAGGGCGTGAAGGAGAAGAAGGTGTGGTATCTGGACGAGGACGGCAAGTACAAGACCGCCACGGTGCTGACGGGTTACACCCACTCGCCGGAGTTCATGACCCTCTTCCCGCGCATGTGGAACTACTCGAAAGGCGAAAAGGAGTACAAGCAGTGGGCCGCCTACCGCACCTCGGACGAAGTGCTGCGCGACGAAAACGGCAAGGTACGCCTCGACGAAAAGGGAAACCCCATGCGCGGCGAGGTGCTGGACTTCGGCCGCAAGAAGGTCTACACCGACTCCTACGGCGAACCCCGCACGGTCACGGAGCCGACCTTCGGCGAAAACCTCAACTTCTTCTTCAACTACCAGCTTTCGTACATGTACTGGCGCTATTTCCTGTGGAATTTCGTGGGACGCCAGAGCGACATACAGCCTTCGCGCACGACGATCACCGACGGCAACTGGCTCTCGGGCATCCGCTGGATCGACGAGATGTACCTCGGCCCGCAGGACAACCTCCCGCGCGAAATCGCCGAAAATAAAGGCCGCAACACCTATTATTTCCTGCCCTTCCTGCTGGGGCTGATCGGACTGATCTATCAGCTGAACCGCGACCAGCGAAACTTCTCGATCGTAATGTGGCTGTTCGTAATGATGGGCATCGCGCTGGTCTTCTATTTCAACACCTCGCCCGGCGAGCCGCGCGAACGCGACTACGTCTATGCGGGATCGTTCTATGCCTTCTCGATCTGGATCGGATTCGGGGTGCTGGCCATCCGCGACCTGATCGCATGGATCACCAAGCGCGACAACGTCACGGCGGCGGCCGCCGCAACCCTCCTCTGCATGGGCGTTCCGGCGATCCTCGCGGCCCAGAACTGGGACGACCACGACCGTTCGCACCGCACGATGGCGCGTGACATCGGCTGGAACTACCTCATGTCGACGCTCCCCAACTCGATCATCCTCAACTACGGCGACAACGACACCTTCCCGCTGTGGAACAACCAGGAGGTTTACGGCGTGCGTCCCGACGTGCGGATCATGAACACCTCCTACCTCGGGGGCGAGTGGTACATCGACGAGATGAAGACCAAGGCCAACGACGCCGCAGGGGTTCCGTTCTCGCTGCCCAAGCACAAGTACACCTACAACAACGACATGATCTACGTCACCAACAGCGTAGACCGCACGGTGGACATCCGCGAGGTGATGGATTTCGTGCGCAGCGACGACCCGCGCAGCCAGATCAAACTCTCCGACGGTTCGATGACCGACTACATCCCCACCAAGCGCATCGCGCTGCCGGTGAACAAGGAGAACGCCATCGCTTCGGGCATCGTGGCCGAGAAGGACCGCGACAAGATGGTTGACACGGTGTACATCAACCTGAAGAAAAATTCGCTGGACAAAAACCAGTTGATGATCCTCGACATGCTGGCCAACTTCGACTGGAAACGCCCGATCTACCTCACGCAGGTCTATATCCTGCAGGACTTCGGGCTGATGGACTACCTCCAGTTCGACGGCTACGCCTACCGTCTCGTGCCGATTCTCACCCCGGCGCAGAACCCCTACGAGATCGGGCGCATCGACCCCGACTATGCGGCTCCGCTGTTGAAAGAGACCTTCCGCTACGGCAATATCTCCGATCCGAGGGTCTATGTCGACTACTTCATCCAATACAACCTCTCGGCCTCACACGCACGCGACGCCTTCGCCCGTGTGGCCAAGGAGCTGCTACGGCAGGACCGCGTCGCCGAAGCCGTCGAACTGCTCGACCTGGGGCTGGAGCGGATGCCGACCTCGCAGGTGCGCTTCACCGACACCAACACCTATCCCTTCCTCGAAGCCTACTACGCCGCCGCGGCGATGGGCGACGCGGAGGCCGCCGACAAGGGCGACGCACTGCTCAGGGAGTATGCCCAAACGCTGATCGAGTACATCGAGCACTATCTCCGCTTCGAGGGGGATCAGGAAAACATGGTTTCGGGCATCATCGACGAAAAGCTCGACCAGCTGGGCGATGTCTACTACCTGGCCAGCTATGCGGGCCGCAAGGAGGTCCTCGCCGAGCTGAACACTTACTACCGCTCGCTGGGCGTTTCGGAGGAGAACCTCATCGACGCGGGCGACAAAACCGATTCCACTTCGCTGTAACCCGTTTTACGGACCAAAAAAATTCAAACTATGCCGCTGTTCATTCCGGAAGACTATACCGCCAAACTCGCTCCCGAAACCATGGAGCAGGCCATCGGCTACCTCAAAGAGATTTTCCCCGACATGCTCTCCCGCACGCTGCGCCTGCGCCGCGTCACGGCCCCGTTGTTCGTCCTCTCGGGCACGGGCATCAACGACGACCTCAACGGCGTGGAACGCGCCGTGTCGTTCCCGATCCGCGACCTGGGCGACCGCCGTGCCGAAGTGGTGCACTCGCTGGCCAAATGGAAACGCATGAAACTCGGGGCTTACAAGATCGCTCCCGGATACGGGCTTTATACCGACATGAACGCCATACGCGCCGACGAGGAGCTGGACAACATCCATTCGCTCTACGTCGACCAGTGGGACTGGGAGCGCACGATACGCCCCGAGGAGCGCAACCTGGGCTTCCTGAAAGCAACCGTCGAGACGATCTACGAGGCGATGAAAGCCGTCGAGGAGGAGGTTTACGAACTCTACCCGCACATCACGCCCATCCTGCCCGAACGGATCACGTTCCTGCAGGCCGAGGAGCTGCTGCAGGAGTTCCCCGCGCTCACGCCCAAGGAACGCGAGCAGGCCGCCGCACGCAAATACGGCGCGCTGTTCCTCATCGGCATCGGCGCCGAATTGTCGAACGGCCAGCGCCACGACGGACGCGCCCCGGACTACGACGACTGGAGCACCCCGACCGAAGGGGGATATAAAGGTCTCAACGGCGATATCCTTGTCTGGAACCCGGTTCTGGAAAGCGCCCTCGAGTTGTCGAGCATGGGCATCCGCGTCGACGCCGAGGCTCTCGAACGGCAGTTGTCGATCTGCGGCTGTCCCGAGCGGCGCGAGATGGAGTTTCACCGGATGCTGCTCGAAGGGCGTCTGCCGCTCTCGATCGGCGGCGGCATCGGACAATCGCGCCTCTGCATGTTCTACCTGCGCTGCGCCCATATCGGCGAGGTGCAGGTCAGCACTTGGCCCGAGAAGATGATCGCCGAATGCGCCGCCCACGGCATCTATTTAAAATAGCCGGCTTAAGAAGCCGGATTTAGGGGGGGGGCGGCAGTTGCTTCGGGGTGCTCTTCATCCGGTTCTGCGCTTTTCCCGTCATCGCTCGGCCCTGCTAAGAGCCGGATTTTAGGGCGCGGCGGAATGTCAGGACGCTTTCCACCCTCATCTGCGCCTTTTCCGTCATTGCGAGGCATCGCAGATGCCGTGGCAATCCGATCGGAAGCCATGATCTTGCAACGCATTCAGAGGCGAGTTTAAGAACTGCTGAAACATCTTATACTTCGCTCCATATTGAAAAACCCCGCACTTTCCGGTGCGGGGTTATCTATTTCTGTCGAAAAAAGCGGCGGGCAAAGGAGACTTTGAAGAATTCAATACTCAGTGACGCAACTCACACCTTTGTTCCGCCGCATACCATTCCGGCCCGGTATCTGCTATCTCATACGACAAAGGTAAACAAAATTTCCGAATAACGACTTTAAGGTCGTTAAAAATCGTTTTTATAATTCGGTAATTTGTCGTATGGATAACTCTCGATGCGATTATGGCCTCTTGGAGGCGGTAGCCCGGAAGCTGAAACAGCTCCGGGAAGCAAAGGGATTATCACAGCGAATCGTTTATATCGACACGGATTTTAACATCGGCAAAATCGAAGTCGGAAAGACGAATATCACCATCAGTACGCTATCCCGGCTCTGCAACTATTACGGCACCTCGCTGAAAGAGTTTTTCAACGAACTCGACCAATAAAATCAAACCCCCGCTTCAAAAGAAGCAGGGGTTTGATTTATCGCATCTTCAATGCGAAGCCTTTATGTACTTTTTGGCCGCAAAAAGTACCAAAAACTCCCCGACGGATGCCTTCGCCTGCGCCGTACCGTCTAACGCTGGCTCCGGGCGACTATTCGCGGGTTTGCAAGCAAACCGTCCCCTCCGCTCGCGCTTTTAGCCGGTCCGTCGCTTCACGGCTCCGGCATCGAGTCGGAATCTTTCAATGCGGCATACGGGAGCGGAAATAAGGCACTGATAGCAAGGTACTGCCGCAACCCCTAAAACCCGCCTCTTAGGCGGGCCGCTTCTTAAGCGGGCTATTTCCCGGCAGCAGGCTGATCGGGGGTTTTACCGTCCTTTTTACTTTTGTTGTAGAGGAATCGTTTGATCTTCTGCGTAGGGGTCTTGACGAAATCGTCCTTCTCCTCGACCACCTCCGAGATGCGCGAAAAACGGTTGACCTTGGCATTCACGAAATCCATGATCTCCTTCTTCAACTGCTCGGTCTTGGCTTCCCAAGCCTCCTTTTTGCCTTCCCACTCCTCGCGCCAGTCGTCGATCATCGACTCGATCTCCTCGCGGTTGAAATGCACGAGGGCTATGAGGCGCCCCTCCTGCTCCGTGACGATCGAATCGGCAATGCAGACGTGCGAATTGAGCACCGTCTCGATGTCCTCGGGATAGATGTTCTCACCCCCGGGACCCACGATCATATTCTTCAGACGGCCTTTGATGTAGAGCCATCCGTCCTTGTCGAACTCCCCGAGGTCGCCCGTGCGGAACCAGCCGTCGGCCGTGAAAACCTCTTTCGTGGCCTCGGGATTTTTGAAATACCCCACCATGGCGCTCGGCGTGCGGGCCACGATCTCGCCCTGCCGGGTCTCGGGGTTGATATTCTCCAAACGCAGCTGCACGCCCGGAGCCTGGGGGCCCGTCGAGCCGAGACGCACCATCGAGGGAGCGGCTCCGGCCAACAGCGGCGCGGTCTCGGTCAGCCCGTAACCAATGGCATAGGGCACTTTGGCTTCGAGTAGGAATTTCTCGGCTCCTCCGTCGAGTTTCGCCCCGCCGATGCCGAGGAAGCGCAGACGGCCTCCGAAGAGCTTCATAAGCTTCTTGCCGGCCATGCGGTTAAGATAGCGGCGCAGGAACCCGATGCGGTAGAGCGTGCGCCAGAAGCGCGTGGAGTTGAACTTGGCAAGCACCTGATGGCGGTAAATCTTCTCGATGACCAGCGGCACGATCAGCATCACCGTGGGCCGGACCGCACGCAGCGCGGGCATCAGCGCCGAGGCCGTGGGCGGACGGTCGAGGTAGACGATCCGGGTGCCCATCGAGAAGGGATAGATCATACCGATCGAACATTCGTAGGTGTGCGACAGGGGCAGCACCGAGAGGAACGTGTCGTCACCGTCTACCGGGAAAATCGACGACGAGATGGTGACCTGCGCACATAACGCCGCATGGGTCAGCATCACGCCCTTGGGCTTCGAGGTCGTGCCCGAGGTGTAGATAATCACGGCGATGTCGTCGGGCTTGGGGATGCCGGTCGAACCCTCCTCCCTGACCCGCTGGGCGATGACGCCGAGGTTCTTGGTACGGACCACGACGTTGAGCCGTTCGATGGTCTCGCGGGAGAGTTTGGTGAAAAGTTTGTCGGAAACCAGCAGCGCCTTGGCCTCGGAGTGTTCGATAATCATGTCGAGTTCCTCGCCCGAGAAATCGGGCAGAATGGGCACGGCGACCATGCCGGCCGAGGTCACGGCGAAATAGCAGACGCCCCAGTTGGGCATGTTGCTGCTCAGCAGGGCCACCTTGTCCCCGGCGCGGAGCCCCGCACCGGTCAGGATTTCCTGCACCTTGGCAATACGACGACCCGCCTCGGCGTAAGTCACGTCCTCACCCTCGAACATCGAGAAGGCGATTTTCGACGCGAACTTCTCCACGCTGTTGCGGGCCAGTTCGTACAATGTATTGATCGTCATAGTACGTTCATATTTTTGTGCGTTCAGATAACGCAAAAGTCCGGGGTGAAATTACTAAATTCCGGTGAAAAAACACTATTTTTGAGACAAAATAACAGCATGCTCGACTTTCTGAACATCAAAAAACTTGCCGCAGAAGCGGGTTTCGACCTCTGCGGCGTCGCGCCGTGCCGCCACCTGGCCGACGGCGAAGCGCGGTTCCGGGCATGGCTGGCGCGCGGCGGGCAGTCGTCGCTGGGCTACATGGAGCGCAACACCGAGAAGCGTTTCGATCCCCGGCTGCTGGTCGAGGGGGCCCGCACGGCGGTGGTCTGCGCCGTTTCGTACAAAAACGCTGCCGGCGAGGGTTACCCGGCCCGACACCGCACCAAAGTCGCCTCCTACGCCTGCACGACGGATTACCATACGACCATCCGCACGATGCTCCTGCAACTGTTCGACGCCCTGCGCACGGCGCATCCCGGTCTCAGCGGCCGGGCCTTCGTTGACACGGCGCCGCTGGCCGAGAAACAACTGGCCGCAGAGGCCGGACTGGGCTGGATCGGACGCCAATCGCTGCTCGTAACGCCGCAGTTCGGCACTTATGTCCTGCTGGGCGAGCTGATCCTCACCGACGAGGCCGACGCCTACGACACCCCGTTCGGGGAGAACCGCTGCGGCTCGTGCCGCCGATGTGTCGAGGCCTGCCCCACGGGGGCCGTCGCCCCAGACCGGACCATCGACACCGCGCGCTGCATCTCGTGCCACACCATCGAAAAGGTCCCGGAGAGCGATGCGGACCTCGACGGCTGGATTTTCGGCTGCGATGCGTGCCAGAGCTGCTGCCCCTGGAACCTCCGCGCACCGCTCCACCGCAACGCGGCGTTCGACCCCGTATTCGACCCGCTGTCGATGGATGCCGCGACATGGCTCGGGATGGACGAAGCGGCGTTCGAAGCCCTCTGCGGCCGCACGCCGCTGACCCGCAGCGGACTGACCCGCATCCGGGAAAACATCCGCCGGAACTCCGTCCCCGGCGGACCGTCGGAACGCTGAAACCGGCCTCCCCGCCCCTCGCTCCCGCCCCAGCACCGCCCGGTACGAAAAAAGCGGGCTCCGGAAATCCGGAACCCGCCGTATGGCTTGTTTGCCCGCGAACTATTTCGACAGCTCGGCCAGTGCGGCCTTGGCGCTCTCGGCAGCGGGACCGGCAGTCACCTTCTGGAAAGCGGCGATAGCCTGCGGCTTCATCTCCTTGGCGTTGTAAGCGGCGCCCAGCAGGTAGTACATCAGGCTCTTGTCCTCGGGATCGGTCTGTGCGTTGGCTGCGCTGTCCGCCAGCTCGATCACCTTGCTGAAATCCTTCTTGTTGGCATAGGCCTGCAGGCGGACCTTCTCGGCCAGCGCGCTTGCCGGATTCTTGGCCAGCATGGCGTCGGCAGCAGCGATGATGCCGTCGAAATTGTTGGCTTCCTGCAGCTTGGCAACCATGTTATTGGTGTAGAGCGTCATCATCTCCTTGGCCTTGGCAACAGCCTCGGCATACTTGGGGTGCGTCTTGGCAGCGATCGCCTCGTAGACATCCATACCCTTCTCGTACTGCGCCATATCGCCCGTGTTCATAAACATCTCGCAGTAGCTCATCGCCAGATTCAGCGCCATGTCCGTATTGTCGGGGTCGGCCTTGTAGCCCTTCTCGAAAATACCGGCGGCCGTCACATAATCCTTGTTGTTGAAAGCGTCGCCGCCCTGTATCTGGTACATCTTGGCAACCCAGCCGTTGGCCTTGGCCATCTGGTTCATGTCGCCGTAGAGCTCGGCCAGCTCGGCCGACTTGGTGAAATTCTTCAGGGCCTCGTCGTAATTCTTGGCTTTCAGGGCTCCGCCGCCCAGATAAAAATAGCAATTGGGGAGCGTCTTTTTGGCCGTAGCCACCAGCGACGCAGCATCCTCATTGTCCAAGCCCTGGTCGATCACCTGTTCGAACTTCGCGGCAGCGCCGGCGTAATTCTTGGCGCCGTAAGCGGCCGCAGCTTCGTTGTAAATTGCAGTGAGATCCTGCGCCGAGAGCGATACCGCCGCCAACAGCGCGATTACCGATACGAATAACTTTTTCATTGTTCTCTCCTATACGTTTTTTAAATTGTTCAGTTCATGCACCCCTCCCGGAAATGCGTTGGATGCAAAAGTATAAAAAAAAATCCTTTTTAACCAAATCTATCCGCGCAAACCCGCGAAAAAATCGCTCATCAGCGCTTCGCACTCTTCCCGAAGCACGCCCCGTGCCACGGTGGTTTTGGGATGGAACACCCCCTCGGAGTAACGGCGGTAACCCTTCTTCGGGTCGTCGGCGCCCCACACCACGCGGCTGACCTGCGCCCATCCGATAGCCCCGGCGCACATGATGCACGGCTCGACGGTCACATACAACGTACAATCCTGCAGGTATTTGCCCCCGAGCGTCGAGGCAGCGGCCGTCAAAGCCTGCATCTCGGCATGGGCCGTGGGGTCGGCGAGCGTCTCCACGAGGTTGTGTCCCCGTCCGATGACGGCTCCTCCCGCCACAACGACCGCCCCGATGGGCACCTCCTGTTCTTTTAACGCTTTTTGCGCCTCGTTTAGTGCCAGGCGCATGAATTTTTCGTCGTTCTCGTGCTGATCCATCGCATTTTTTCTGCAAAAATAAGAATTATCGCTCACCTTTCCCGGAAAAAGAATGAAATTACGGTCTGCAATCGCGAAAACGTCATTCCGAGCGAACGGAAGCGAGCGCGGGAATCCGATGAATGCGTCGTAGGGTCACGACCTCCGATCGGATTGCCGGTCGCTGCGCTCCTCGCAATGACAATTTCGTAATGACCCCGCGGCGGGGCGTGCATCCGGCACGTCCCGCCATCGTTTTTTTGCCGTTTTCCTTTCCGAATCCGGAACCTTTTTTCTAACTTTGCGGGTTACAAGAACAAAACGAACAACATAACATTTTTTTCAAATGTACAGAACCCATACCTGCGGCTGCCTCAGGGCCAGCAACGTCAACGAAACCGTCACCCTGGCCGGGTGGGTGCAGAAAGTCAGAAACCTCGGAGCGATGACCTTCATCGACCTGAGGGACCGTTACGGCATCACCCAGGTCGTCATCGAGGAGCACTCCCCCGTCGAAGCGCGCGCAACGGCCTGCTCGGTGGGCCGCGAGTGGGTGATCCAGGTGGTCGGCAAGGTGATCGAACGCGAGTCGAAGAACCCGAAGATGGCCACCGGCGATATCGAGGTGGCCGCGCAGAAGGTGGTCATCCTGCACGAGGCCGAGGTGCCGCCTTTCACCATCGAGGAGACCTCGGACGGCGGCGACGACCTGCGCATGAAATACCGCTACCTCGACCTGCGGCGTCCGCCCCTGCAACGCAACATGATCCTGCGCCACAAGATGGCCCAGGAGATTCGCCGCTTCCTCGACTCCGAGGGATTTCTCGAAATCGAGACCCCCTGCCTGGTCGGTTCGACCCCCGAAGGAGCCCGTGATTTCGTGGTGCCGAGCCGCATGTCGCCCAACCAGTTCTACGCCCTACCGCAGTCGCCGCAAACCCTGAAGCAATTGCTGATGGTCGCCGGCTACGACAAATATTTCCAGATCGTGCGCTGCTTCCGTGACGAAGACCTGCGCGCCGACCGCCAGCCGGAGTTCACGCAGATCGACTGCGAGATGTCGTTCGTCGAGCAGGAGGACGTGCTGGAGATCTTCGAGCGCTGGGCCAAGCACATGTTCAAACACGTCATGGGAATCGAGCTGACCGAGCCGCTGCGCCGCATGCCGTGGATCGAAGCGATGGAGAAATACGGTTCGGACAAGCCCGACCTGCGCTTCGGCATGGAGTTCGCAGACATTACCGACCTTGCCAAAGGGCACGGTTTCAGCGTATTCGACGATGCCGAGTACATCACCGGATTCGCCGCCACGGGCTGCGCCGCGTACACCCGCAAGCAGATCGACGCCCTGACGGAGTTCGTCAAACGGCAGCAGATCGGCGCCAAGGGACTCGTCTGGATCCGTGTCGAGGAGGGCTGCGTAAAGTCGTCGATCGACAAGTTCTACTCCCCCGAGGAGGTGCGCGCCATGGCCGAACGCTGCGGCGCCAAGGCCGGGGATATGGTTTTCATCCTCTGCGGCAAGAAATTCAAAACGCTGACGCAGTTGTGCGCCCTGCGCCTCGAAGTGGCCCAGCAGTTGGGTCTGCGCGACCCGCAGCAATTCGCCCCGCTGTGGGTGGTGGATTTCCCGCTGTTCGAGTGGGACGACGAGACCCAGCGTTTCTACGCCGTACACCACCCCTTCACCGCGCCCAAACTCGAAGACGTGCAATACCTCGACAGCGACCCGGGCCGCGTGCGGGCCAACGCCTACGACTTCGTCTGCAACGGCACGGAGATCGGCGGCGGTTCGATCCGTATCCACGACTCGGCCCTTCAGGCCAAGATGTTCGGACTGCTGGGCTTCACGCCGGAGCAGGCTCAGGAGCGCTTCGGCTTCCTGATGAACGCCTTCAAATACGGCGCACCCCCTCACGGCGGCCTGGCATTCGGTTTCGACCGTCTGTGCTCGCTGTTCGGCGGCTCGGAGTCGATCCGCGACTACATCGCCTTCCCGAAGAACAACGCCGGCCGCGACGTGATGCTCGACGCCCCGGGTTATATCGACCAGTCGCAGCTCGACGAACTGTATCTGGAACTGAAAAAACCGGAAGAGTAATAGAGAAAATAATAATACGAGGCTGTGGGTAGATTACTCACAGCCTCGTGTGTTACAATCAACTCTACAATATAACGAGAACTCTAATAAACCCAATCAATATCATATAATTTATCAATAATCCTATTCGCTAAATTTTGAAACCTACTTATAATTTGAAAACTTTGCATTTTATCTAAATTGTGATTTTTTACAGAATCGTTAATAACTTGACCTATTCCATACCAAATTGCTCGATAATCTTTTTCTGTAATCAGAATTTTGTCCTCCGATATTAAACCTACTCTTCCATCGTATTCCACCATATATTTCGAAATACGTTGTATTTCAGCATTTACATCTACTATTTCCGGCTTTCTTTTTGAAGGTCTGTTAAATAAATTAAACATCGTATTGAAATATTGATTTAAAATCCGCCAAATATAATTTTGAATAAATTGGCGATACCACAAATGATCAATCCGACAACCCCAAGCAAAATAGGAGTCAACGCCAACATTATAAAATATTCCCAGATAGAATTAACACGACATATTTCACGTCCGAACCTATTTACTATTCGATATTTTGCCATAGTACTTTCATTTTTTCCGTTCTTTATCCTTAAAATACAAATAACAAAAATATCCAACAATAATAATGAATATTATTGGGCCAATAATAGACCCATCTTCGGCATAATCCAAAGTTTTAGCTCCTAAAAAGTGCATCATTTGTCCTTCTAAACATTATAATCTACTGATATACTCTTCAATAAACAGTTCTTTATAATGCGCTTGCCTATACGACCAAATCCCTTCTCTTTCCCGCATATATTCATCTATACTTTTATATATACCAGAAGCAATCTGGTCAATTGCCCCTCCCATTTTTTCCATCGGACGTAGAATACCTTTCCATTTATCAACTCGACTTTTTAAGGTTTTCATTGTTTTTGCATCAAGTTCAACATGATAATTTGAATGCTCAAATGTTTTAAAAAAGACCAATAATTGAAGCATCAGCATTCCCAGCGCAGTATCTAAACCGTCATCATCTTTCAAATCAGTCAACAAAATCCCCATGTTAGCATCTACAAATAAAAATGCATACATTGTTATTGCAGCATAATCTGACCGATATGCCTTTAACATACAATAATATGTAAAATGTATTAACGCTTCACCGCCATAACAATACCCTTCATTTAGTGCATAAAACAACGCAATAGACACCAAATAAGGTTGACCTGTCTTAATACAGTCAGCAGGAAACTCACAAACTAACTGATTCAATTTTTTACACCAATCCTGCATTGCTAAATCATCTCCTGCATTGTAAGCCTCAATAACCGCTTGAGCATAAGCGACAAGTCGATCTTCCATAATTAAAAGAATTTTGCCACCCGCACCCCGGCGGCATAAATAAAAAAGAAAGCGTGGTGCCGAAGCCCATTTCAGAATCGTAGGTCGTAGGATACCTTTGGGTATAAAATAAGCGACAGCTCCCACGCCTATACCCGCAGAATACGGATACGACGCGGCAAGATGTTTGCCTACTCCCAACCCAAGTGAATTTCCTACGTTCACGATTCGGGAACAGACTTACACTTTCCGTGTTTGTCAGTATGTTCGACAAATATAGAATTAATTTTTGAAAAATTCCTATCTTTGCTCTTGTTAATATCGAACCTGCCATGTCCGCACCTTTAGCCGAACGCCTGCGCCCCCGCACGATAGACGAATATATCGGGCAGGAGCACCTCGTGGGTAAAAACGGAGTGTTCCGGAAGTTCTTCGAGACGGGCAACGTCCCGTCGTTCATACTCTGGGGACCTCCGGGCGTAGGCAAGACCACGCTGGCCAAGATCGTCGCCACACAGCTCGAACGCCCCTTCTTCACCCTCTCGGCCGTCACGTCGGGCGTGAAGGACGTGCGCGAGGTGATCGAGTCGGCACGCAAGCAGCGCTTCTTCGACCAGCGCCCGCCGTTCCTGTTCATCGACGAGATACACCGTTTCAACAAGTCGCAGCAGGATTCGCTGCTGGGGGCCGTCGAACAGGGCGTCGTCACGCTGATCGGCGCCACCACGGAAAACCCCTCGTTCGAGGTAATCTCCCCGCTGTTGAGCCGCTGTCAGGTCTACATCCTCAAATCGCTCGAAGACAAGGACCTGCAAGTGCTGCTCGACCGTGCCCTGACGACCGACACCGAGCTGAAAGAGCGCGACATCGAGGTCACGGAAACCGGCGCGCTGTTCAAATTCTCGGGCGGCGACGCGCGCAAGCTCCTGAACATCCTCGACATCGTCGTCGGAGCCACGGACGGCAAGGTGACGATCTCCGACCAGTATGTCACCGACTGCCTTCAGCAGAATATCGCCCTCTACGACAAGAACGGCGAACAGCATTACGACGTCATTTCGGCCTTTATCAAATCGGTCCGGGGCAGCGACCCCAACGCCGCGATCTACTACCTCGCACGGATGCTCGCGGGCGGCGAGGAGCCGCGGTTCCTGGCACGGCGGCTGGTGATCCTGGCCTCGGAGGATATCGGGCTGGCGAATCCCAACGCCCTGCTGCTGGCCAACGCCTGCTTCGACACGGTGCACAAGATCGGCATGCCCGAGGCGCGCATCACGCTGGCCGAGACGACGATCTACCTGGCCACCAGCCCCAAGAGCAACTCGGCCTACATGGCCATCAACAAAGCCATGGCGCTGGTCGAGCACGACACGACGAACCGTCCGGTGCCGCTGCACCTGCGCAACGCCCCGACGAAGCTGATGGACAAGGCGGGCTACGGCAAAGGATATAAATATGCCCACGACTACGCAGGGCATTTCGCCGAAATAGAGTTCCTGCCGGAATCGCTCTCGGGGACAAAATTCTACGAACCCGACACCCAGAACGCCACCGAAGCGAAGATCGCCGAACGGATGGCGCAGCTCTGGAAAGACAAATACAAGTAAACGAGAACGGTCCGCCTTTTGGGCGGACCGCTTCAGTTTCGGGATCATCCAATCAGAATGTCCTTACGGCACGCATCCGGTTGGTCGCACCGACTTTCGGTATAACACAGAAACAACCGTTGTATTTGAGCCCGCCCGCTTCATACTGGAAACAGAGCATCCATGCGGATTTACCGTCCCCATTCTCCCAAGTGGACGAGAGACGTCCATACAGATTGAGCGTCGTTCCTTTCGCCTCGACCTTTTGCTTAAATGCGGTACGGGCGGCAGAAGTCTCCTCCCAACCCGGCATGACCGTTTTATCAGCCGTATAGTTCCACGTCCTCTTAACCTCTGCCCAATCCAGACCGCTCATCGCTGCACACAGCTCGGCCAGCTCCGGACGCGACGGCGCATACCATGCTCCGTCCGGATTTCCGTTGTTGAGCGTATTATATATCCAATAAAACCCTTTGTAGGTATCGGCAAACCCCGGTTCATCCTTGTACTTGTCAATGAGACTACGGGTTACCAAACGGCTGTCCTCCGGTTCGACGCGCATCCCGGCTACTCCCGCAGTCGCTTCCGAGACCTGGGCGCCCCAGTTTCCGGCCTGCTCAGTCAGCGACAGCATTTTTCCATGCAAACCTCCGTCCGAAACCGAGAAAACGATCCCTACGGGAGCGTCGTCATCGGGCCAGTAGTCCGCTATCTGATAGAGATTCCGCTGACAGGCGACCACCGGAAGGCGCACCACGGTGGAAGCTGCGAAGGTCTTGGCAGAGGTGGTCTTCTGAACCATCGTCTCCACCCCGTCCACGGAGACGGTAAAGACGGCGTCGCAGGGAGTTGCCGAGCCTTCTACCGCAATGTAAAATGCCGACTCCGCCGCAGAAAGCGTCACGCCGTCGGGACACGAAAGCGTGTAACTCGCCGTCGCCCCGCCCGAAGGCGTCAGGTCCAGACGCACCGAAGTCACCCTTTCGCCGTCGCCCGTCAGCCGAAGGCAGGCGACTGACACCAGGCTCCCGAAGACGATCGGCTCGCCGGGATTGCCCACCTCGGCCCGCATGACATGGGCCGCGGGATCGAAACTGCCGGGAGTATAGGTCTGCACCGCAGGCACGGCGAAATTCGTCCCGGCCAACTCCGCGGGGTAATAAATCTCAGCAATGGCCGACGGAGGCGTCTGACCGCCGTCATAGGCAAACGTACCGCTGCCGGAACCTCCCGGGCCGATCAGCTTATAGGCGTGCCCGGCAGCGTGCTCCCCGACCGTCTCGTAAGCGACAATCCGGTCCTCCGCATCCCAGAACACGGGAAGTTTTCCGCCGGCTTCGTCGCCGAACGACGCCCGGGTCCCGGGTGCGCCGAGCTCCGCCATACCGACGGTCAGCGTACGGATACCCTCCCCGAGCACGGGAGTATCGGGATTCCCGGCGTCGGGCGCCCCGTTCATTTCATCGAATCCGTCCCCGGAACAACCCGGACACACCAGGGCGCACACCAGGGCCGCACCTGCAAGGAAAGTCAGTTTTTTCATGGCTGTCGTGTTCATCGGGTTTACCATTGGTCTTCGTCCACGACGCCGAACTCGGGAAGCGTCAGGTCATCGTAATCGGCGGATGCGGCGAAACCGCGCTCCACGGCCACCTCTGCGATCGTAACGGCAGGAGCCGCATATCGGTCCCCCGAGGCATGGGGTGGGGTCAATCTGTACTGCATAAGGCTGAAGTTTTAGGTATACGGACAAATTTAGGGAAGCCGCCGGAGGCGGGTTAAAACAATCGTACATTAAATTGAAACGATCATACATATATCCGAACGCCGAAAAATCGTTACCTTTGCCCAAAACGAACCCCATGAAACGCATCGGTATCCTGTCCGACACCCACGGCACCTTCGACGAAACCCTGATGAATTTCTTCCGGGAGGTCGATGAAATCTGGCATGCGGGCGACATCGGATCGATCGAGCTGGCCGACCGGATCGCCGCCTTCAAACCGCTGAAAGCCGTGAGCGGCAACATCGACGGCGGCATGACACGCCGCGTCTACCCCCAGTTCCTCTCATTCGAATGCGAGAGCGTCCGGGTGCTGATGACCCACATCGGAGGCTATCCGCGCCGCTACGATCCGCGCGCCGTGGCCAAAATCCAGTCCGTGCGCCCGAAGCTCTTCATCTCCGGGCACTCCCACATCCTCAAAGTGGCCTACGACCCCGTTTACGACCTGCTGGCGGTCAATCCCGGAGCCGCCGGAGAGTTCGGGTTCCACAAGGTCCGCACCGCCGTCCGGCTGGTGATCGACGGCGCGGAAATGCGTGACATGGAGGTCGGCGAATGGCCGCGAAAATAGAAAAATCGGATTTTCCGTGAGCGGAAAGGGCTAATTTACCCCGGCTTTTTCAGCTACCTTCCTACCTGAATGCAATTTATATACCCCAAAAAGCCGGAAACATACACCGGACGGACATCGCTGATAACCAGAGTAATAAATAACGCATTCCGCCGGGACACCCCACAAAACGGCCCTGACTGAACACTTTCGGTCACCAAAAAACCAATACCGTCCATAATCGGCTGATAAACAGCTTACAGCCCCAGTCCTTAGGGTCGGAGCGGAAGGGCCCGAAACACGGAACATCCTAATAATCAACAGCGGCAGTTCGCACACCGAACAAAAACGCTCTCGCAATAATCACATACGCTTCGCCGTTAGTATAGCGAATTCATTAACGACGACGCAACATGCAACTGAAAATTTCAAAAACACTGGAGGGCATCATAGCCCGTTCGGCATTCAACACGACGAAGGCAGGTATGACGCATTCGCTGAAGGACTTTCTCACGCTGGAACTGCTCCGCGAAGAGGGTTCGCTTGCCTACCAGCTCTTATCCTCCCGTCTCAAAGACTGGGAGCTCTATCAGGTACGCCTGCGCATCGAACGCGAGATAATTTCCGTCAAAACACAAACGTCGCTCTCGCCGGAGGCTTTCTTCCGGGATTTCACCGAGGAGCTGCTCGCCACGTCGGGAGCGACCCGGAGCGTCTCGACCGCCCATGCGCTGCTGGCTATCGTCAAAGACCGCACGACCGCTACCGCGCGCGTATTGGAGATGTATCACGTAACCCCGGAAACCGTTGCCGAAGACCTGCAGAAGTTCTCCGTGGGCGATGACTTCCGTTCCGAAATACAGGTCCGCATGCTCGACTTCGGCGAGGAGAACAAACCGTCCGAAAAGGAGTCGGCGCACCTGCTGGACAAATTCGGCGTGAACCTCACGCGGCAGGCCCGCGAGGGCAAGATCGACCCCGTCGTGGGCCGTGAGCAGGAGATCGAGCGCGTGGTGCAGATACTCTCGCGCCGCAAGAAGAACAACCCGATCCTGATCGGCGAAGCCGGCGTCGGCAAAAGCGCCATCGTCGAAGGGCTGGCGCTGCGCATGGCGCGCGGCGAGGTGCCCTACACCATCGCCGACAAGACGCTCTTCTCGCTCGACGTCTCGTCGCTCGTGGCGGGCACGAAATTCCGCGGCGAATTCGAGGAGCGCATGCAACAGCTGATCGACGAACTGCGCAAGGCCAAGGACACGATCATCTTCATCGACGAGATCCACACCATCGTCGGCGCCGGCTCAACGCAGGGCAGCCTCGACACGGCCAACATTCTCAAACCGGCTCTGGCGCGCGGCGAACTGCAGACCATCGGCGCGACGACGCTCGACGAGTACCGCGAGAACATCGAGAGCGATTCGGCCCTCGAACGGCGTTTCCAGAAGGTGGTGATCGAGCCCACGACGCCCGAGCAGACGCTCCAAATCCTGCACAACATCGCTCCCCACTACGAGCGCCATCACAAGGTGCGCTACACCGAGGAGGCGCTGCAGGCGTGCGTGAACCTCACCGGACGCTACATCACCGACCGCTATTTCCCCGACAAGGCCATCGACGTCATGGACGAGGCCGGAGCGCGGGCCCACCTGCAGTCGGTGCGCGAGCCCGCGGAGCTGCAGGCCATGAAGACGGCGCTCTGCGAGGCCAAGCGCGAACGCCGCGAAGCGGTCGAGGCGCTGGTCTACGAGAAAGCCGCGTCGGCACGCATGCGTGAGATCGCGCTGCGCTCGAAGCTGGGCGAAACCAGCGCCGAGTGGAAGCGCTCGCTCGAGGACAACCCCGTGAATATCACCGCAGAGCACATCCAGCAGGTCATCACGGCAATGACGGGCATCCCGGCCGAGCGAATCTCGGGCGGCGAGATGACCCGCCTGCAAACCCTGCGCGAACACCTCGCCCGGCGCGTGGTGGGACAGCAGGAGGCCGTGGAGAAAATCTCGCGGACGATCCGACGCTCACGCGCGGGCCTGAAAGACGAGAACCGCCCCATCGGAGTCTTCCTCTTCGTGGGTCCCACGGGCGTGGGCAAGACGCTGCTGGCCAAGGAGGTGTCGAAATGGCTGTTCGACGAGCACCGCGGACTGATCCGCATCGACATGAGCGAGTACGGCGAGAAACACAACGTGGCGCGCCTGATCGGCTCGCCCCCCGGATACGTCGGTTACGGCGAAGGAGGCCAGTTAACAGAGGCCGTGCGTCGTCAGCCCTACGCCGTGGTGCTCTTCGACGAGATCGAGAAGGCCCATCCCGAGGTTTTCAACGCCATGCTGCAGATCTTCGACGAAGGGCACCTGACCGACGGCTCGGGACGCAAGGTCGACTTCCGCAACACGATCATCATCATGACCTCGAACGTGGGTTCGCGGGACGTGGTCCGGAAATCGGTGCAGGTGGGTTACAGCACCACCTCGAAGAGCGCCGTGGCCGACCTGACGCCCCAGAGCGAGTACCGCAAGGCGCTGGAACAGACCTTCGCCCCGGAGTTCCTCAACCGGATCGACGACATCATCCTGTTCCGCACGCTGGAGATCGGCGACGTGGAGCGTATCATCGAACTGGAGCTTCAGGGATTGCTCAACCGCACGAAGCGGCTGGGCTACAAGGTGAAGATCACCGAAGGCGCCAAGCGCCGCCTGGCGGCCATGGGCTACGAATCGCGCTACGGCGTCCGTTCGCTGAAGCGGACGCTGATGGACAACGTCGAGGAACCTTTGTCGGCGCTGATCATCGACGGCAAGCTCCACGAGGGCGACACCGTGGTCGTGGAATCGGACAAAGCCCACGGCGTGAAACTGCGCGTGGCCTGACCCGCATCGTGACTCCCCAGGGAGGCAGGGAAATGTTCCCTGTCTCCCTGTTTTTCGGTCTTCCCGCGATCATTTTCGACGAAAAATAGGGCTGTTTTTTATATTTATTGTTAAATTTGCAAAATTCTTCAAACGCCTTTTTGAAACCGTTATGCGCCCGATTATCTCGAAGGCCCTCTCCGGGGCCGTATTCCTGACAATCTGCGCCGCCCTGACGGCGCATTCCGCATCCCCGGCAACCGACAGTCTGCAAACGGCGCTTTCCGGCGCCCGCACCGCAGACGAACGGGAACAGATTTACGTTCAACTGGCCGACCTCAGCGCCGACAGCTTTGAAACAGCCGTCTCCTTTTGGGAGAAGGCGCTCGCCGAAGCCCGCGAGGCCGGCGACGACTACGGCTGCCGCGAAGCCCTGGACCGCCTCGTGCAAAACCTGGCATCCCGGGAGCCCGAACGGGCCCTGGAATATGTCCGCCTGGCCGACAGCCTCCTTCCCGAACCCCGCCACGCCCTGTTCCGCGCATCGCTCAACACCTGCTGGCTCTGGAAACAGATGATCGCCGCCAATTCGTTCGAAGCGACGGATCACACGCTGGCGAAACTCCGGGAAAAGAAACCGGGAGACCTCACGCCCGAAGAGCTGATCGAAATGGAATTTCTGACGGGACTTTCGATCGACTATCAGTCGATCGCCGCCGAGGCCTACGGCAACATTCCGTATGCGATTCCCTATGTGGAACAGGCGCTCGAAAAGCTCGAAAAATACCCGCTCGACGAGCGCGTCCATTTCGAAAAACTCTGCCGCGAGGAGCTCAGCGACCTCTATTCATACGCCGAAGACAGGCGGGCGGCCCGCGAACTCGAAAAATGCCTCGCCCTGCACCGTGCGTGGCTGGCGATGGACACTCGTTTCGACCGCCCCCACCGCGACACGACGGAATACCCGATGCGGATTTACGGCAAGATGGTCTTCCTGCTCGACCTCATCCCGCGGGAACAGCTCTCCGAATATTACGACAAATGCATGCGGCTGGCCCGGGAGCGGAACGACCGCGAGGAGATTTACAGGACCAGCGCCCGCTATTACCAATGCACGGGCGACAACGAACGGGCCGCGGCCTATGTGGATTCGGTGCTGACCTACTATGCCCAAACCGGCAAAAAGGCGGACCTCGGCTCCATCTACATGGCGCAGTCGCACATGTATGAAGCGGCCGGCAATTACGAAAAAGCGCTCAAAGCCGTGCGGGAGGGCAACGAATACCGCTATCACAACCGCATGGACGAAGCGCAGCGGAACCTGGCCGAGATGCAGACCTTGCTCAACGTCGACCGCCTCGAGCTCGAAAAGGCCCGGCTGGCGATGCGCAACAAACGTCACCTGCTCATCGCCAGCGGCATCGTCCTGCTGCTTCTGGCCGGTTGGGGCGTCTATCTGGGCATCATGGTCCGGCGGCTGAAACGGGCGAAACGGCTGTCGCACGCCGCCCACGAGGAGGCGCAGCGCCAGAGCTGCCGCGCCCAGGAGAGCGAGAAGATGAAGACGGCGTTCATCAACTCGATGTGCCACGAGATACGCACGCCCCTGAACGCCATCAACGGTTTTTCGGAACTGATGCTGACCGAGGAAGACCCCGCAACCCGGCATCTGTATCAGGAAGAGATACGGAAAAGCACCGCGTCCCTGACATCGCTGCTCGAAAACATGCTGGAACTCTCGAAACTCATCAGCACCGAGGAACTCCTTCCGCTGGCCGAGACCGACGTCTGCCTGATCTGCGCCGAACGGCTGGAACTGCAAAAGGCGCTGAACGCAAATCCATCCGTAGAATATAGTTTCGAGTCGATAGAGGGGGGGGGTTCATGCGTCGTGCCGACCAATGCGGTCTACCTGACGCGCGTCATCGACAACCTGTTGCAGAACGCGGCCAAATTCACCGCCGCAGGGCGCATCACCCTCGCCTGCCACGACGACCGGACGAACCGCATGCTGCGCATCAGCGTGAGCGACACGGGCATCGGCATCCCGCCCGAAAAACGGGAGTGGGTCTTCGAACGCTTCACCAAGGTCGATCCCTTCAAACCCGGAACGGGCATCGGGCTCTACCTCTGCCGACTGGTGGTCACCCGTCTGGGCGGCGACATCCACGTCTGCCCCGAGTACGAGGGAGGCTGCTGCATCCGCATCAGCCTGCCCTACTGATCCCCGGCACAGACCTTTCCGCGCCCTTCCGACGGTTTTTACGCCCCGGAAGGGCGCGTTCGATTGCATTCCCGCCGGAAATACCTATCTTTGCACCTTAAAACCCGAATCGAATGTACAGTTTCGCGACATACAAAGACCAGTACAAGGCCAACCTGAAACTGGCGCTGCCCGTGGTGCTCACGCAGTTGGGGCAAATACTGACGCAGGTAGCCGACAACCTGATGGTGGGCCGCTACGGCGGCGACGACCCCACGCCGCTGGCCGCCGTGTCGTTCGGCGGCGCGGTCTTCTTCATCCTCTTCATCGCCGCCATCGGCATCGCGCTCGGCATGACGCCCCTCGTGGGCGAACTCTACGCCCAGGGCGACCGCGAAAAATCGGCGGGCCTGCTGCAGAACGGCATTCTCTTCTACGGGGCGCTGGGCCTGGCGATGGCCGTCGTGCAGTATGCCGCCATCCCGCTGCTGTACCACCTCGGCCAGCCCGCCGAAGTGGTCGACATGGCCATTCCCTACTACAAGATGCTGGTTTACAGCATGCCTTTCATCATGCTGTTCTTCACCTTCAAACAGTTTCTCGAGGGCGTGGGCAACACCAAAGTCGAAATGGCGGTCACGATCGTCGCCAACCTGGCGAACATCGGTTTCAACTGGGTTTTCATCTACGGCCGCTACGGATTCCCCGAGATGGGCGCCGAAGGTGCGGGCCTCGGTACGCTGATGTCGCGCATCATCGCCCCGATCCTGATGGTCGCCTACTTCTACAGCCGCCACAAATACCGCGCATATCTCGACGGATTCTCACCCCGCAACTACTCGTGGGCCACGGTCAGGAAGCTGCTGCACATGGGCCTGCCGATCTCGCTGCAGATGTTCCTCGAAGCCTCGGCCTTCGTCGGCACGGGGATCATGATGGGATGGTTCAACAAGGAGACCATGAGCGCCAACCAGATCGCCACGACCATCGGCAACTGCGCCTTCATGATCGTCATGTCGATCGGCGCCGCCACCACCATCCGCGTATCGCACTGCTACGGGGCGCGCAACATCGGCGAACTGTCGCTGGCGGCCAAGGCGTCGTACCACCTCGTGCTGGCGTGGAACGCTTTTGCGGCCATCGTCTTCATCACGATGCGCAACATCATCCCGACCTTCTTCACCTCGAATGCCGAGGTGATCGCCATCGCCTCGCAGCTGATGGTCTTCGCCGCGCTCTACCAGCTTTCGGACGGCATTCAAAACGTCTCGGTGGGCATCCTGCGGGGTATTCAGGACGTGAAGATCATCATGCCCATCGCCTTCGTGTCGTACTGGCTGCTGAACCTCCCGGTAGGCTATCTCTTCGGCTTCACGATGGGCATGGGACCCTCGGGACTCTTCCTCGGCTTCTCGTTCGGACTCTCGGCCGCCGCCGCAATGATGATCCTGCGCATCCGCCGCAGCATCCGCAAACTCTACGTGACAAAATAAAATATTTTTTCGTATCTTTACGCAAATTATACCCACCAATGGATACCGAAAAACAACATACAGGCGCCTGCAAACCCGAAGTGGGCCGCGGATGCGCCTTCTGCAACTGCGGCTCGGAGCCCGAGGCCAAGCTCTGCGACGGCTGCTTCAAGCTCCACGAGACCCCCTGGCTCGAGGAGTATCCGGTCAACGTGCCGACCGACATCGTGGAGGTGCGTTTCAAAAATACCCGCCGCGCATTCTACCAGAACGCCAACAACCTGCCTCTCAAACGGGGCGACATCGTGGCCGTCGAAGCGTCGCCGGGCCACGACATCGGCGTCGTGTCGCTCACGGGCGACCTCGTGGCGCGGCAGATGCGCCGCACGGGCTTCAACCCTTTCAACGGCGAATACAAAAAGATTTACCGCAAGGCCAAACCCTACGACATCGAGAAGTGGCAGGAGGCCATCGCGCTGGAACACGAAACGATGATCGCCTCGCGCCAGATCGCCGCCGACATGGGACTGAACATGAAGATCGGCGACGTGGAGTATCAGGGCGACAAGATCAAAGCCATTTTCTACTACATCGCCGACGAACGCGTCGATTTCCGCGAGCTCATCAAAGTCTTCGCCGAGCGGTTCCACATCCGGATCGAGATGAAGCAGATCGGCGCCCGCCAGGAAGCGGGACGCATCGGCGGACTGGGCGCCTGCGGCCGCGAGCTGTGCTGCGCGTCGTGGATGTCGAGCTTCTCGAGCGTCACCACGGGCGCCGCCCGCGTGCAGGACATCTCGCTCAACCCCCAAAAGCTGGCCGGGCAGTGTTCGAAGCTCAAATGCTGCATGATGTACGAATACGACACCTACGTCGATGCCCGCAAGGAGTTCCCACGGCTGCGCGAACCGCTGCAAGCCGCCGAGGGCGAATGGTTCTGCGTCAAAAGCGACGTGCTGGCGGGCACGATGACCTTCTCGTCGTCGAAAGACGCAATGGCCAACGTCACCACGCTGCCTGTCTCGCGCGTGCGGGAGATCATGGCGCTGAACCGCCAGGGCAAGAAGGTCGATCGGCTGCAGAACGCCGACGACATCCGTCCGGCAGTCGAAGAGCCTACCTACCGCTCCGAGGAGGACAGCATCACCCGCTTCGACCAGACCAAGCGTCGTAACAAGCGCGGAGGCCGCAACAATAACAACAAGGGCCGCGGCGAGCGTCCGCAGCAGGAAGGCGGCGGAAACAACCGCCAGGAGGCTTCGGGAGAAGCGCGCGAGGAGCGCCAGCGCCGCCCGCAGCGCCCGAACAACGGCAACAACGGCAACAACGGCGGTGAACGGCCCCGCAGCAACCATCCCGAGGGTAACAACGGCCCCCGCGCGCCCCGCGAGAACAACGGCAACCGGGAGGGCGGCAACCGCAGCCGCAACAACCGCCGGCGCCGCGGCAACGGAGGCAACGGAGGCAACGGAGGCAACGGAGGCGGAAATACCGGCAACAACGGCGGAACGCCCCAGAACCAATAACACGGTGAAAACTTCGGCACGGCATATCGCCGCGGCCACGGCGGCCGCGCTGCTGGCCGGAGGGTGCGTCTCGCCCCACCAATCGGCAGCTACGGATGTCGATCCGTTCCGTTGGGAACGGGGCGCCGAAATCCGCCTGCCGAATGCCGATACCGTGAGCCTGCGCGATGCGGAGGTGTTCCTGCGGTGCAACGACCGTTTCGCCGAAGACACGCTGACGCTCCGCATAGCGACCATCGCCCCCGACTCGCTCCGCTTCGAGGAGCCGTTCCTGCTGGTCATCCCCCGCGGCGAAAGCCCGGCACCGCTGATGCGCGAGGTCGCCGTACCCTACCGCATCCGCATCCGTTTCACACAGAGCGGCGACTACCGCTGCATCCTCACGCCGACACGCCCCGTCCGCGGGGTCGAGGCCGTGGGCGTGAACATCGAGAAAAGCGAATGAACCGTCGGCAACGTACACCGTCTCCCACCCTGCGTGAGGGCCGGGGTGGGGTCAGATTTGCAAACGCGGCGGTACGCCGCGAAGAGCAGCCAACGACGACGCCATTGCGATCGCCCCGAATTACTACTTAGATAACTGTCTGATCACTTATGGGCAAAGACAAGCTCCGGAGGTTCCGCGAGAATCTCAGTTTCGAATGTTTCGTACAACCCGAATTCGACGAGGTGTTCCACCGCGACCACCCGCTGAAAGGGAACTGGCGCCGCGATTTTTTCCGCAACGACAATCCCATCGTGCTGGAGCTGGGCTGCGGCAAGGGTGAATACACCGTGGCGCTGGCCGAACGCGATCCGATGCGCAACTACATCGGCATCGACATCAAAGGGGCCCGCATGTGGCGGGGCGCCCGGACCGCCACCGACCGCAGGATGCACAACGTGGGCTTCCTGCGCACCCGCATCGAGTTCATCAACGCGCTGTTCGCCGAAGGCGAGGTCGCCGAGATCTGGATCACCTTCCCCGATCCGCAGCTCAAAACGCGCCGGGCCCGCAAGCGGCTCACCTCGCCCGTCTATCTGGCTTACTACGCCCGCCTGCTCGAACCCGGCGGGGCCATCAACCTCAAAACCGACTCCAAACACCTCTACGCCTATACCAACGAGGTGATCCGCCGTTTCGGGCTTCCCTGCGAAGTCTCCGAACCGGACATCTACGGCACGGGCTACGCCGACGAGGTGCTTTCGATCAAAACCGCCTACGAAACGCTCTTCCTCGGCATGGGGCTTCCGATCACCTACACGCGCTTCTCGCTCGGCGACCGCCGCGATTTCCCGTGGTTCGACTGGGAGGGCGACGACGAAACGGAAAAGGACAGCGAAGCCGAACGGCAGCGCCGGTAATCCGTCCTCGGCACCCGGCCGCTGCAACGGGGCGGAATCCGCGAACTGAGCCGCGGCGCGACCGTCCGATGGATTCGGTGACCGCCCCGGCCGGAACTGCCGCCGTGAAGCGCGCGGCCCGAGCGTCCCGCACCCCGGAGAGGGGGGGGGTATCGGCCGTTTTTGGCGTTAACCGAATTTTTCACTATATTTATCCGACCGAAAACGAACAGAAACCCCTATTCCGAAATATCATGGATGTAAAGATTGCCTCCGACTGGAAAGAGATCCTCGCCCCCGAATTTGAAAAGCCCTATTTTGCCCAGCTCACGGAGTTCGTGCGGCAGGAGTATGCCTCACGGCGCATCTTTCCCCGCGGCAGCAACATCTTCCGGGCTTTCGACAAATGCCCGTTCGAGAAGCTGAAAGTGGTCGTCATCGGCCAGGACCCCTACCACGGTCCCGGACAGGCCAACGGACTCTGCTTCTCGGTGGCGGACGGCGTTCCGTTCCCGCCCTCGCTCCAAAACATCTTCAAAGAGGTCGCCGACGACACCGGCACGCCCGTACCCCCGACGGGCAACCTCGACCGCTGGGCCGAGCAGGGGGTGCTGCTGCTCAACGCCGTGCTGACGGTCCGCGCCCACGAAGCGGCCTCGCATGCCGGACACGGCTGGGAAACTTTCACCGACGCCGTGGTCCGGGCCATCGCCGAACGCAAGCAAAACATCGTCTATATGCTCTGGGGCAGCTACGCCCAGCGGAAAGGCGCCATCGCCGATCCCGGGCAAAACCTGATCCTCAAAGCCGTCCATCCCTCGCCGCTGTCGGTCTACCGGGGGTTCTTCGGCTGCCGTCACTTCTCGCGCGCCAACGAATACCTCCGCTCTGTCGGCAAAGAGCCGATCGTGTGGTAAAAAAAACTTAAAATAACGACCTTCGGATGAGACACTTCGCACTACTGATCGCAGCAGCGCTGCTGATGCTTGCACCCCAGGCCCTCCGGGCACACGATTACGAAGACGCCACGATGCGCTTCACCGTTCCCGACGATTACACCTACCAGGCCTTCAACAACGAAACGCAGGGCATCACGGGCTTCACGGCTGAAAAGGCGGGTGTCCAAACCACCCTTTTCCGCTTCTCAACCGACCAGCGGATCGACCGTTCGAGCTGCCTTTCGCAGCGCGACGACAAATGGCTGCCCTCACTGGCAAAACTCCCCCTCATCAACCAGTCCACCCCGCTCTGGAAGCGCTACGACAAAGTGAGCGACTACCGCACGGACAAAGGCTACCTCCGGGTCTACCGTTACGTCGACCGCAAAGGAATCGGTTTTCTGGTCGCCGAAAGCAAGGATGCGGATTGGGAACATGCCGACCGGATCGCCTCCGGTCAGCGCTACAAGGTGACGGCGGGCTACCTCCTCGACCGGGGCTGGTACCTGCTCTCGAAACTGCTGGGCTACCTCGCACTCGCGTTCGCCGGGTTGTATGTGATCTTCGCCCTGCAGGAGAACGCCCACAATACCCGGATGTGGACGGTCCTGCTGCTGATCGCCATAGCAGGCGGCCTGCTGATCTGGTTCGAGCCGTTCTTCGGACGGAAGCTGTGGATGATCGTCACAGCCATCAGCCTCGGCGTCTGCGTTTCCGCGTTCGACGGCCCGGACTCGGACTCCTCCGGCGACGACGGCGATTCGGGCGGCGGCTACGACGGGACCGGCACCACGATCCACTACGACGTATAAAAAAAATCCGGACGCCTCGGGCATCCGGATTCTTTCATTCTCAAAGCAAGGTACTATCCCAAATAGGATTTCAGCAGTTTGCTGCGCGACGAGTGGCGGAGGCGGCGGATGGCCTTCTCCTTGATCTGGCGCACGCGCTCGCGCGTCAGGTCGAACTTCTCGCCGATCTCCTCGAGGGTCATCTCCGAGGTGCCGATGCCGAAGAAATATTTGATGATGTCGCGCTCACGCTCCGTCAGGGTCTCCAGCGCGCGGTCCACCTCCGTCGACAGCGACTCGTTGATCAGTCCGCGGTCGGCGTTGGGCGAATCGGGATTCACCAGCACGTCCAGCAGCGAGTTGTCCTCGCCGTCGGCGAACGGGGCGTCCACCGAAACGTGGCGGCCGGCGACACGCAGCGTGTCCGTGACCTTCTCCTTCGGGAGTTCCAGTTCCGTGGCCAGCTCCTCGGGCGAGGGCGTGCGCTCGTGCTCCTGTTCGAAGCGGGCGAACGCCTTGTTGATCTTGTTCAGCGACCCCACCTGGTTCAGCGGCAGGCGCACGATGCGCGACTGCTCGGCCAAAGCCTGGAGGATCGACTGGCGAATCCACCACACGGCATAGGAGATGAACTTGAAGCCGCGGGTCTCATCGAACTTCTCGGCGGCCTTGATCAGTCCGAGGTTGCCCTCGTTGATCAGGTCCGGAAGGCTCAATCCCTGGTTCTGGTATTGCTTGGCTACGGACACCACGAAGCGCAGGTTGGCTTTGGTCAGCTTCTCGAGCGCTTCCTGATCTCCTTTTTTAATTCGCTGGGCGAGTTCCACCTCCTCCTCGACCGTGATGAGCTCCTCCTTGCCGATTTCCTGCAAGTACTTGTCCAGCGAGGCGCTTTCGCGGTTGGTGATGGACTTTGTGATTTTTAATTGACGCATATTTATTCTAACTACCTAAAAAATTATTTCACTGCAAAAACCCGCCCGGGTCCGCACCTACTCCACCAGCGTATAGCTTGCCGAGCGTCCGTTGGGATAGACGCCGTCGATCGACGTGACCTTCTCCGTCATCCGCTGCATGTCGCCTAACGAATAGACCGGGCGGTCGTTGATGTGAGTAATTACAAATCCCTGCTTAACACGGGCACGGGCCAGAATTCCGTCGGCCTTGATGCCGACCACCTGTACGCCGCCCTTGATGTCGAGCTCGCGGCACAGTTTGGCGCCCGCATCGGCGAACTTACCTCCGAGGGCCTCGACCACGTCGACATCCTCCTTGGTAACCAATTCCGTTTTACCAGCCTTATTACGCAAAGTAACGTCAAATTGTTTCACTTTGCCGTCTCTTTTTACCGACAATTTAACCGTATCATTAGGTCGGCGTTTGGCAACCTGCTCCTGGAGCGTCGAGGGATCGGTGACTTTCACGCCGTCGATGTCCAGAATGATGTCGCCCTTGCGGATTCCGGCCTCCGAAGCCGAGCCGCCCTCGATCACGCCGGCCACATAGGCCCCGCCGAGCTCTTTGATGCCGAGTTCCTTGCCCTCCTCGTCGAGGAAGTCCTGATCCACGACACGGAACTGGATGCCCAGCAGCGCGCGCTGCACGACGCCGAACTCTTTGAGATCCATTACGACCTTCTTGACGATCGACTCGGGGATGGCGAACGAATAGCCCACATAGCTGCCCGTCTGCGACTTGATGAGCGTATTGATGCCCACCAGCTCACCGTGCGTGTTGACCAGCGCGCCGCCCGAGTTGCCGGGATTCACCGCCGCGTCGGTCTGGATGAACGCCTCGATGCGGAAGTCGTTGGGAATGACGCCCAGCTGACGCGCCTTGGCGCTCACGATGCCGGCCGTGATGGTCGACTGCAGGTCGAACGGCGAACCGATCGCCAGCACCCACTCGCCCAGACGCAGGGCGTCGGACGATCCGAAAGCCAGCGTAGGCAGCCCCTCGGCCTCGACTTTCAGCAGGGCAAGGTCCGTCGCCGAATCCTTGCCGATGAGCTTGGCGTCGAACGAACGGCCGTCGTTGAGTTTCACTTTGAGTTTCGAGGCGCCGTCCACCACGTGATTGTTCGTGACGATGTACCCGTCCTCCGAAATAATGACGCCCGAACCGCCCGCACGCTGTTCGCGGTACTGCGGACGTCCGTCGCCGCGGCCGTAGTCCTGCGGAATGCCGAAGAACTCCAGGAACGGATCGTAACCGCCCCGGCGCTGGGGCATCTCGACCTGCTGGATGGCCTCGATGTTCACGACGGCCTTCACCGCATTCTCGGCGGCATAGGTCAGGTCGGGATACTGCTCGGCCTGATAAGAGGTAAACTGCGCGCCCAACGCGGGGGTGCGTTCCACCTCGCGCTCGACATATTGTACCGAATCACTGCGGTCGCCCGCAACGGTCCACGCCGTAAGTCCGCCGGCTGCGGCCGACACGGCGACGATTCCTAAAATTAAAAATGCCTTTTTCATAATAAATTAAAGTGGTTAAGTTCTATTAATCAGAGGCAACTTCATTACATAAGCTATGCGTTTAGATTTCAATTTCGTAGGACAAACGCACAATAACGTCCGGTTAGTATGTCCTTTTCGCACAAAAATCGGGACATCCTGAGCGGACATCCCGATTTTTCAGCGTATCCGTCCGTTAAAGGCCGAATTCCCGTTTGATCTGCTCCACGGCGTCGAGTTTTTCCCAGCCGAAGAATTCGATCTCACGCTCGACCTCGGCGCCGTTCTCCCAAACCTTTTCGGTCTTCGTATAGGGACGGTTTCCGAAATGTCCGTAGGATGCCGTGGCCTCGAAGATCGGGTTTTTCAGCCCGAAACGCTTCACGATGGCCGCGGGACGCAGGTCGAAGAGCTTGCCGATGCGACGGGCGATCTCGCCGTCGGTCATGCCCTTCAACGCCTCGGGACGGGGCGAATTGTAGGTCTCGACGTAGATCGACAGCGGTTCGGCGATGCCGATGGCATACGACAGCTCCACCAATACCTGTTCTGCGACGCCCGCCGCCACGAGGTTCTTGGCGATGTGCCGCGCGGCATAGGCCGCCGAGCGGTCCACCTTCGAGGAGTCCTTGCCCGAGAATGCGCCGCCGCCGTGTGCGCCGCGGCCGCCGTAGGTGTCGACGATGATCTTGCGGCCCGTAAGGCCCGTATCCCCGTGGGGACCGCCGATCACGAACTTGCCCGTGGGATTCACGTGCAGGATGTAGTCGTCGCCGATCAGCTCCGCCAACTGGTCTCCGGCCCGCTCGAGGCGCGCCTTGACGCGCGGAATGAGGATCGTGCGCACGTCCTCGCGGATCTTCTCCTGCATCTGCTTCTCCGCCTCTTTCTCGCTGCGGCCCTCTCCCGGGAGGATGAACTCGTCGTGCTGCGTCGAAACGACGATCGTATGCACGCGCAGCGGCTTGTTCGTCGCCTCGTCGTACTCGATCGTCACCTGCGACTTCGAGTCGGGGCGCAGATAGGTCATCACCTCGCCTTCGCGGCGGATGACGGCCAGTTCCTTCAGGATTACGTGCGAGAGGATCAGCGTCGCAGGCATCATCTCGCGGGTCTCGTTGCAGGCGTAGCCGAACATGATGCCCTGGTCGCCGGCGCCCTGCTCCTCCTCGGCTTCGCGGACGACGCCCTGGTTGATGTCCGACGACTGTTCGTGAATGGCCGACAGGATGCCGCACGAATTGCAGTCGAACTGATACTCGCTCTTGGTGTAGCCGATGCGCTCGATCACGCGGCGCGTGACGGCCTGCACGTCGACGTACGCCTCCGAGCGCACTTCTCCGGCCACGACCACGAGGCCCGTGGTGCAGAGGGTTTCGCACGCCACTTTCGAGTTGGCGTCGCGGCGCAGGAATTCGTCGAGGATTGCGTCGGAAATCTGATCCGAAACTTTATCGGGATGCCCCTCGGACACCGACTCCGATGTAAATAAAAAGCCCATTTTCATACATTTTAATGGTTAAACGTATAAAATGGGAAAAATTGGCTGCTTGGAAATAAAAAATGTGCTGCTTTAGCGATTTTTTATTGTGGTTTGCAATCAGTCAAATCTTTCCACATTTCCCCGCTTGACAGACGGGACCGCAAAGATAGGTATAATTTCGGAGAATCCAAAACAATGTGCGCACCCTGCGGCGGCCGGATGGAACGATTTTTTCCTACCCTTGTTTCCGACAACATTCCAGCCTTCTATGAAAAAGCTCCTTTTTTGCCCTGTGCATACTCCTCCCGGCCGCAATGTCCGGGTCCGGCGGGGCTGGCTGACCGGCGACCTTTTCATCGACAGACGTTTCTACGGAGAAGTATCGCTCCGAATACAATAACAAATCCCCGGGTTTTTCGCGAAAGCGGGATTAAGAAAATGTAACGATCCGAATTATCGGATCGTTACATTTTTGTATTCGCTGACTTCCATCTGTAAGGTATCCTTTCAATCGGAGACTTCGGAGTATCGAATTCTGTCAATGGTTTTTATCCTATCTCGGCCGATTTCTTTCGGTTCAGCAGGGGCAGTATAAAGGAAATCACAGACGCCGCGATCCAGAAGAACGCGACGGGCCCGAAGTCATAGTGCCTGGCTCCGTCTGCCGTTACCGATATGTTCGCATCGATAAGCCATCCTGAGGCCACGTCCTGAATTC